>FLOH01000255.1_pt1 | contig 134674 bp, 101 predicted proteins | sample 756751 | NCBI WGS metagenome assembly FLOH01 (sample SAMEA4026879, study PRJEB14308) | marine metagenome | biome: coastal water; material: water | depth 74 m
AGGGACGCTCGTCGTACTGAGGAATATCGTCGTGCGGCTGATCCCAGGAGGCTTTTGAGCCCATATAAATATGGGCCACGGGTTTTACCTGCACATCGGTGTCGAGCGTGCCGATACGCAGCCGGTAAATATCCGGCATGGATGGTCGCCGGCTGTACAGCGGCGAGCCACAGTTTTTACAGAAGGTGCGGAAGACCCCCGGCGTGGATTCAAACTCCCCCACCAGTTCCTGCCCTTTCAGCAGGCGGAATTCATCGACCTTAATCGCCGCATTAACCGCAAAGGCGCTGCCATTGGATTTACGGCACTTGCCACAATGACAAACCATGGCCTGACCCAGTTCGCCATCGATCTGATACTGAATTCCATTACACAAGCAGCTGCCTGTCAGCATAACAATCTCCTTATCAGGCTTGCAGTGCACGCTGGATTGCATCTGCTACCACCGTATCGGTGACCTGCAGATCAGGAGCAAAACGGGCCAAAACCGTGCCGTCTTTACCGATCAGGAATTTTTCAAAATTCCACATAATGTCGCTGTCATTGGCTGGCAGCAGATCTTTGGCGGCCAGCTTTTCTTTCAGCGCACCACCGGCAACGGCTTTTGGCTGGGCTGCAATTAATTGCTGGTACAGCGGATGGCGCCCCGGGCCATTTACCTCAAGCTTGGCGAACATCGGAAAGGTAACGTCATAGGTAAGGCTGCAGAACTGCTGAATTTCATCTTCACTGCCCGGTTCCTGTCCGAGAAACTGGTTGCAGGGAAAACCTAAAACTTCCAGCCCATTGGCCGCTTCAGCCTTGTACAGAGCTTCAAGCCCCTCATATTGCGGCGTCAGACCGCATTTGGACGCTACGTTCACCAGCAGCAGCACTTTGCCGCGGTAATCGTTCAGCGCCTGAGTCTCGCCCTGAATGTTTTTAACCTGAATATCGTAAATGCTCATACCTGATCTCCGCAGTAGGTTTTTACAGATCACAGGCTGAAGGAATAAACGCAGCTGGTCAACGACCAGAAATGGAAACAATGCTTGCAGGCTAACGCCGTTAATCGCCCTGACGGGTGCGCTTGATGAAATGCGCCTGACAATCTTCATTCACCAGAGTGAAGATGCTGTAGTATTTTTTACCGGTTTTTACGTAGCTGGCCACCTCTTTCTGGCGGCTGGGATGGTGCACTTTCAGCACCCGGGCCGGATGAAAAATTTCGGCCGTTTTGAAGTAGCTTTTGGCTTTATCGTCGCTGGCCGCTTTGGCGTCGCGGTCAAGGCATTCGGCATACGTCACTGGCGCCAGAAACAATAGCCCTGCCGTCAGAATTGCCAATAACCGTCTGAAAAAAGTGACCCAATAAACGCGCATAAACCTCTCCGGATATCAGGGAAGTGTAGACGTATCAACCGCCAGGTCGCCGGATAACAGGCAAAAAAAAGCCGCAGACCAAAGGTGCTGCGGCGAGCTTCTCGAGCACAGAGAAATCGTTAGTCGTCGGAGCCCATTACACCCAGAATCTGCAGCAGACTCAGGAACAGGTTGTAGATGGCAACGTACAGGGTAACGGTTGCGGAGATGTAGTTCGTCTCACCACCGTGAATAATGGCACTGGTCTGGTAAGCAATCAGGCCGCTCATCAGCATGATAAACATGGCTGATACCGCCAGAGAGATCATTGGCAGACCCAGGAACAGGTTACCGATAGACAGAGCGAAGGCGACCAGAATACCCACCATCAGGGTTTTACCCATACCGCTCAGGTCTTTACCGGTGCTCAGCACCCAGCCAGACATAGTCAGGAAGATCAGGCCGGTAGTACCCAGTGCCATGGCGATCATATCGGTGCCGCCCGGCAGTTTGGCATACATAGAGACGATTGGTCCCAGCGTCAGGCCCATAAAACCGGTCAGTGCGAATACTGAAACAATGCCCATCGCGCTGTTCTTGGTTTTCTCAACCAGAAACAACAGACCAAAGTAGCCCACCAGCGTCAGGATGATACCCGGATGTGGCCAGTTAAAAGCCATCGACATGCCAGCCACACCGGCACTGAAGATCAGTGTCATGGACAGCAGCATATAAGTGTTACGCAGTACTTTACGGCCATCCACGGCCTGCGTGTCATACGCCTGATTCTGTTCAGCCGGTACAACCACCGGCTCAGCGGATGCAGACTTCATGTTCAGATAATCGGGACGATTCATTGCCAACTCCTGTTTGTAAGAGATTGCGCCATTGTAGGCAGCGCGAATACAAAATAATATTCGAATTATCTTGCACTAATACATCGGTTTTTACGAACAGTTTATGAAGCGTCTTAACTATAAACACCTGCTCTACTTTCATACGGTGGCTGCAGAAGGCAGTATTCTTGCCGCAGCCAAACGGCTGAATGTGACACCGCAAACCATCAGCGGTCAGCTAAGGCTGCTGGAAGAAGATCTCGGCAATGCTCTGTTTGCCAAGGCTGGGCGTGGACTGGAGCTGACCGACGCCGGACGGGTGGCGCTGGATTACACCCGCGAGATGTTCCGCCTCGGTGATGAATTGCAGGAAGTGATGCACCAGGGAGCGACCGAACGACCACTGGAATTCCGAGTGGGTATTGTGGATGCGCTGCCCAAGTCCATCGCCCACCGCTTACTGGTACCGGCGCTGAGTTTATCCGGGCGCATGCGCATCGTCTGCCACGAAGAACAGATGCCTATTCTGCTGGGTGAGCTGGCCGTGCACCGTCTGGATCTGGTATTGGCCGACAGCCCGATTCCTTCCGGGATGAATATCCGCTGCTTTAACCACCTGCTTGGGCGCAGTACACTGGCTTGCTTTGCCGCTCCGGCACTGCGTGAACGCTATTTGGGGGAGTTTCCTGAATGCCTGCGCGATGCCCCACTGCTGCTGCCGACCGATACCGCTTCTGGTCTGCGTACCGAGCTGCTGAGCTGGCTCGACCGCCTGAGCATTCCCATGCAGATTGCCGGTGAGTTTGATGACTCCGCCCTGCTGGAAGCCTTCGGCAATGAAGGCCATGGATTTTTCTTTGCACCAGCCGTTATCCGCGACGAAATCTGCCGCAAGTATCAGGTGGAATGCGTCGGGGAAGTGAATGATCTGGTGCAGGAATTCTATGCCATATCGGCCGAACGCCGCATCAGCCATAACGCGGTCAGACTGATTACTGACCGCGCCAAGGATGGGTTTCTGACCAGTTGAACTCCTTGCCAGCTGAACTCCTTGCCAGCTGAACTCCTTGCCAGCTGAACTCCTTACCAGCTGAACTCCTGACCAGTTGAACATGAGCCAGGAGTTACTCGACCGGGTTCAGACACTCATTGCGGGTTGGGTCCACTTTGCAGCGGATTTTGCGCTGCAGTTTAAGCATCAGCGGGTCGTACACGCCTTTATCACGCAGAGCGATACGCAGATCACGCAGGCGTGCCTGCTCTCTGGCCTGATCCGCAGCCGGTACATCTATCCAGAACGATGCTGGAATATTCGCCCGCTCTTTTTCAACCCGTTTAACGTAGTTATCGAACTTGAACAGGAAATCTTCGCGCAGAATCTGTGCCAGACCGATCGGGAAACGCTCACTGCGGCCAATCAGCTGAATGGTCGACTGCGACAGTGGCATGTTCATTATTCCCATACCCTGTTTTGCCTTACCGGCACCAGCAACATGATAGGCAACCAGTGGCGCCAGCATGGCTTCGGCCTGCCCGCTGACAAACTGATCGACACTGGTCAGCAGACCTCCCGGACGGGCATTGGCTTTCAGCTGTCCGGCCAGCGCGCGTAATGATACATCGCTGTCCGGCACGACCAGATCTTTGCCGGCCATCTGGGCAAATTTATGCAGCGTCTTACTGCCGGAATAGGCGTAGTTTTCCCCCAGAGAAGCCACCCCCAGCACGACATAATCCCCTTCCTGCAGCCTGTCAGCCATTTTCGGGCTGGCAACCACCTGCATCAGCATCTGCAGGTGCTGCACATCAGGGATGCCACCCAGTGCTTCCAGCGTACCGGCAAAGCGGTTAAAGCTGAGGGCGCGACTACCGCTGATCAGAGCGGCATCACACTGCCCGGATGTCAGATCGTTGATCAGACTGTCCTCGTCCTGATAGGCGATAATGGTGAGGTCGAGTCCATAATGCAGCGAACGGAGCTTCTGATCATCCACGGCGGCAAATACCGGACCGGCCTTTCCGAGCATATCCCAGACGCAAAAACTGCGATTAATTTTGCCATTCTCCAGCTGGTCAGCGTACAGCTTCTTCAGAGCCCTGATCCGTTTTTCCAGAGGCAGATTCTGACTCATTACCGTTGCCTGCAGCTTATCCTGCTGCTTGGCATCGCGTTCCGCTGCACTCACCGTGTGCATGCCAAGTAATACTGTTGCCAGGCAGGCAACCCATAGGCCTTTGATCATCCGAATATCCTGCTGATGTGGTGTTTATGGTTGTTGTTGTTTTTATTGTTGGCAGTAAAGGACATGAACCATACAAGGCTTATCCCTTTGGGCCTTATATCTGTGAATCAGCGCGCATTAAATATAAACGGTGCCGTATCCACAATGTTGTAATCTGCCTTTATAACCCTTTTTATTGCCGGAGATAACCGTTACGACAGGCCAGTGCAAAGCACAGAATAAGAAAACAGACTGTTAACTATGCCCCTGTAATCGATATCGACAAAACGGGTGATAACGGAGTGGTCTATCAGTGTTCAGTTGTTCAGCAATTTACCATTCTTAACAGAACAAAAATGAGTTAGTTATTACTGTGTGAACAGCCCGAAATTCAGCAATAAAAATAACAAGGATTTACGCATGTCAGTCAAGACACCTCTCGAAATGCTTTATTACTGGGAAAAGACCACACCGGATGCCGTTTACCTGCGCCAGCCAATTGATGGGGTTTTTCATGATTTCACCTGGGCACAGGTGGGTGATCAGGTACGCAGAATCGCTAACGCACTGATTGCGCAGAACTTCGAACAAGGTTCACATATTGCCATTCTGTCGAAGAACTGTGCCGAATGGTTTATTACCGACCTGGCGATCATGATGGCCGGGCATGTTTCAGTACCCATTTATTTTACCGCCGGGCAGGAAACCATCCGCTACGTACTTGCCCACAGTAACTGTAAGGCAATATTTATTGGCAAGCTGGACGATACCGAACACCAGTGTGCCGCCATCGACAGCCACATTACCCGTTTCGCTATGCCGTATGGCGATATACCTGCCCGCTATCAATGGCCGGAATTACTGCAGCAACCACCGCTGGCCAGCTCGCCGGTTCCTGATGCCTCTGACACCATGACCATTATTTATACCTCTGGCAGCACCGGTAATCCGAAGGGTGTCGTTAACACCTTTGGTTCTTACGGCTGGAGTTGCCAGGCTCTGGCCCAGGCTCTGAAGGTTGGCAATAAAGAACGCATGCTCAGCTACCTGCCACTGGCTCACATTACTGAACGTGTGTATGTCGAGGGTGCCAGCCTGTATAACGGCTTCAGCGTTGCTTTTGTTGAGTCACTCGATACCTTTGCCGAAAACCTGAAGGCCGTATCACCGACGTTATTTATCTCGGTGCCGCGCCTCTGGACACGCTTCCAGATGGGCGTACTGGCCAAAATCCCACCGAAGAAACTCAATCGTCTGCTCAGTATTCCGATTCTGAAAGGCATCGTCGCGAAAAAAATCCGCCAGCAACTGGGACTCGACAGCGCACGCCTGTTTGGTTCCGGTTCGGCCCCGATTTCTCCGGCTACCCTGCATTGGTATGAACGCATTGGCATTAATATCAGCGAAGGCTGGGGTATGTCGGAAAACAATGGTCTGGGCACGCTGAGCTATCCGTTCCGCCGCGATAAAATCGGCTGTATTGGTCACCCCTACGACGGGGTTGATCTGCGCATTGCTGAAGATGGCGAAATTCAGCTGAAAGGTCCCTGCGTGATGAAAGAGTATTATCTGGAGCCGGAAAAAACTGCCGAAGCCTTTACCGCCGATGGCTATCTGCGCACCGGTGATAAGGGCACCGTCGACAGTGATGGTTACGTCCGGATTACCGGCCGCCTGAAAGAAATATTCAAAACCGCCAAAGGTAAATACGTCGCGCCGGTGCCGATTGAATCCTTATTAATGGAAAATTCACTGATTGAACAGATCTGTGTTACCGGCAGCAATCTTAAACAACCCATTGCTCTGGTAGTACTGACACCGGAAGCTCAGGCGCATAATAAAGACCACTTACGCGACAGCCTGCAACATACCCTGGAACACATAAATAAAAAGCTGGAAAGCCACGCCCGCCTGGATGCCATGGTCGTCGTAGATGACAGCTGGAGTGTGGAAAATGGCTTACTGACGCCGACGTTAAAAATCAAACGCCACTTAATTGAGAGCAAATACCACGACCTGATTCAGAGGGAACATGCCCAGAGTGTCGTCTGGCAGTAAGCCTGATAAAGGTACCACCAAAGAGAGCGGGCGTTATTCGCCCGCCAACTCCTCACAACGCCAGACGCCCTGCTCTCCGGCCAGGTGCTGACTCAGCCTTGGCAACAGGTTCTGCATTTTATCTTTCAGCGTCCATGGCGGATTAATCACAATCATGCCGGAAGACGTCATTCCCCGCCCTTCGGTATCCGCACTTAATCCCAGCTCGAATAACTGAATACGGGCAATGCCGCTGGCTTTCAGTTGCTGCTCCAGCTTATTGATACGACTGCGTTCCACCACCGGATACCAGAGTGCATAAATACCTGTGGCAAAACGCCGGTGGGCTTTTATCAGCGTATCAACCACCAGTTCATAATCGCTTTTAATTTCATACGGCGGATCAATTAATACCAGTCCACGACGTTCACGTGGTGGCAGCGCTGCAATTAATCCTTTAAATCCATCGCTTTGCTCAACACGCAAGCGGCGGTCAGTCGCCATTAATTCATCCAGCAAACGAAAGTCCTGCGGATGCAGTTCAAATAGCTGTGCGCGGTCCTGCTCTCGTAAAAACAGTTGCCCAAGTCTCGGTGAGCCCGGATAAAGCTGACTGGCTGCCAGACCACTCTGATCATGATCCGGGCGGCTGCTGGCCACCGCATTAAGGTAGCTCTGTAATTCCGGCCAGTCGCAGTTCTGCAGACGGCCGATACCGGTTTCAAACTCGGCATTCTTCTCTGCTTCCGCCGATTGCAGTGAATACAGACCGGCACCTGAGTGAGTGTCGATATAGACGAAAGGTTTTTCTTTCTGCTGCAGGTATTGCAGGATTTCAACCTGAATCAGATGTTTCAGTACATCGGCAAAATTGCCGGCATGAAAAGCGTGGCGGTAGCTCAGCATAGAATGTCCGCAGTGCTCAGATTAATGGTTATAAAAAGATAAAAAAAACGCATCGCCAGGCGATGCGTTTTTTTCTGACCAGAAAATATTATGGACGATCGTCCACTTCTTCCACTTCCGGCGGCATCAGATCTTCACGGCTGATCTTCATCATCAGCAACAGACTGGAGGCAACAAATACCGACGAGTAAGTACCCACCACCACACCAATCATCAGTGCCACCGCAAAGTTATGAATCAGGTCGCCACCGACAATCATCAGAGCAAACAACACCAAAGCGGTGGTTAAGGAGGTCATAATGGTACGACCCAGCGTCTGATTGATCGAATAGTTGATGACTTCTTCTGAATCACCGCGGCGCAACATGCGGAAATTTTCACGAATATGGTCAGCAACAACGATGGTATCGTTCAGCGAGTAACCGATGACCGCCAGCAGCGCTGCCATTACCGTCAGATCAAATTCCCACTGGAACAGTGAGAACAGACCAATAATGATGATTACGTCGTGGAACAATGCCACCACAGCGCCGACCGAAAATTTAAACTGGAAGCGTGCGGCAACGTAAATCATCACCACAAACAACGCCAGCAATAAAGCCAGACCACCCTGGTCACGTAATTCTTCACCGACCTGCGCACCAACAAACTCACTGCGCATCAGCGTCAGTTTATTATCGGCACTCTGGGTTTGCAGAACATTCAGAACTTCTGCGCCCAGATTGTCGCGGAAGGCTTCTGACATACGCACCAATACATCGGTTTCCGCACCAAAATGCTGAACCGTTACATCACGGTAACCGGCATTTTCCAGTGCCGTTGAGATGCGCTCGATGGATTCCGGTGTTTCATACTGAACTTCCAGCAGCGTACCGCCGGTAAAATCCAGACCCAGATTCAGACCACGGACTGCGATAGAGCCGATGGAAATAACAATCAGAATAATCGACAGAATGCTGGCCGCATGACGCAGACGCATAAAGTTAAAGTTGGTCGCCCCAATCATGACTGACCTCCGATAGACAATGTTTCAATACGGCGGCCACCGTAAATCCAGTTAATAATGGCTCGGGTCAGAACAATGGCGGTAAACATCGAGGTGATAATACCGAACGACAGAGTGACCGCGAATCCTTTCACCGGACCGGTTCCGACCGCAAACAGAATGACCGCTACGATCAGCGTGGTCAGGTTGGCATCGAAAATAGTGATAAAAGCACGGTTATAACCTTCATGAATCGCCTGCTGTGGCGAGCGGCCATTGCCCAGTTCTTCGCGTATGCGGGCAAAAATCAGTACGTTGGCATCCACCGCCATACCCACTGTTAATACGATACCGGCAATACCCGGCAGCGTTAACGTGGCGCCGATCATCGACATCAGAGCAATCAGAATAACGATATTGGCCAACAGGGCTACGTTGGCAACCAGACCAAACAAGCGGTAGTAAACAGCCATCAGCACCAGCACTAATGCCAGACCCAATACCACTGAGTTAATACCCATTTCGATATTTTCTTTACCCAGGCTTGGACCCACGGTGCGCTCTTCAACGAAGTACATTGGCGCCGCCAGTGCACCGGCACGCAACAGCAGGGCCAGCTCAGAGGCTTCTGCAGATTCCAGGCCGGTAATGCGGAAGCTGTTACCCAGCGTACTCTGAATAGTTGCCAGAGAAATAATGGATTTTTCCACAATCTGAATAGTTCTCGGTGTTTCCACACCATCGACCAGCTCATAGGTGGTTTTCGGTTTACGCTCAACAAACAGTACCGCCATACGACGCTTTACTGCTTTACGGGTAACCTGAGTCATCATCGCGCCACCCTTGGCGTCGAGATCAATATTCACCTGCGGAAAGCCATTCTCATCAAAGGATGGCTGGGCGTTAGTTACGCTGTCACCGGTTGCGATAATGGCTTTTTCCAGACGCGCAGTACGGAACTGCTCATTACGAAAGGCATATTCTTCGGTCTGGAAACGGCTGGCACCCGGCTCGGCTTCAAGACGAAACTCCAGATTCGCTGCTTTGCCCAGAATTTTCTTGGCTTCAGCGGTGTCTTGTACACCCGGCAGTTCAACCACGATGCGGTTACGGCCCTGACGCTGCACCAGAGGTTCAGCAACACCCAGCTCGTTCACCCGGTTACGCAGAGTCGTGAGGTTTTGCTTGATGGCGTAGTCTTCAAATTCTTTGATTTTTGCTTCGGTAATCGCCAGAACAACGTCAGCGTACTCACCTTTATCTTCATTTTCCTGCAAGAATTCAGGATAGGTGCGGGAAATAAAGCTGTTAGCCTGCGCCCGGACTTCAGCATCGACGAAGCTGATACGCAGCTTATGATCTTCAATCTGAATTCGACGGTACTTCAGCTGTTCTTCGCGCAGACGGTTACGGAATTCTTCACGGTAATTGGCGATTTTACTTTTAACGTAATCATCCATATCCACTTCCATCAGGAAGTGCACACCACCGCTAAGATCCAGACCCAGCGTCATCGGGCCCGCGCCCATATTGAGCAACCAGTCGGGGGTGGTCGGCGCCAGGTTCAGTGCCACAATGAATTCATCACCCAGCAAACGCTGTACAGCGTCTTTTGCCGGCAACTGATTTTCGTTGCTGGTCAGGCGAAACAGTGCCGTACTGCCGGTCACTTCTTCACCAAAAAATTCGATCTTGCGTTCCTGCAAAGCAGAACGGACTTTGCTCAGTACCGCTTCCGACATTTCAGCGCCAGAACGGGCCGGCGTTACCTGAATAGCAGCATCGGGCGGATACAGGTTGGGTGCGGCATAAAGACAGGCAAAAATCAGCGCCAGCACAATGAGAAGGTTTTTCCACAGCGGGTATTTATTGAGCATACAACTGCCCTTATTCCTTATTCAGAAAACAAAGACGGCCTCCTGAGAGACCGTCCTGAGCCCGGAGACGGGGCTTAAGCTTTAACGTCTTTGATGGTGCCTTTTGGCAGAGCCGCCGTAATGGCTACTTTCTGCACCGGCAACTGTACGCCGTCAGCCACTTCGATAACCACAAAGTCATCGGTTACTTTGGTGATTTTGCCCAGCATACCGCCGGCGGTTACCACTTCATCACCTTTGCTCAGACCACCGATCAGATTTTTATGCTCTTTCTGACGCTTGCTCTGTGGACGCCACAGCAGGAAGTAGAAAATCAGCAGAAAACCGCCGAGGAATACCAGCTGACCGGTAATGCCCATTGGCTGTTGTGCTGCCGCGCCACCGTCGGCCATAGCCAGTCCGGAGGTAGTTAAGGCCAGAGCTGCCAGAATTGCTTTCATGTAGAGAGTCTCCCAATTACTTACCGCGAGTATGTCACGGCTGAACGACAAAATGTTTACAGACGGCACCGTAAAGCGCCGCGTGTTATTTATTCCCTGGCTCCGGAGTCCTGATCCAGTGGCGGGGTCTTCATGCCCCGTTTGGCATAGAACTCATCGACAAACCCGGCAAATGTACCTTCTTCCAGTGAGCGGCGCAAACCGGCCATCAGGGTCTGGTAATAATGGAGGTTATGAATGCTATTTAAAGTAGCCCCCAGAATTTCTTTGCATTTGTCCAGATGATGCAGGTATGCACGACTGAAGTTTTTGCAGGTGTAGCAGTCGCACTCATCATCCACCGGACCGTTGTAGGTACGGTTGGCGGCGTTGCGGATTTTCAGCACCCCCTTCGAGGTGAACAGGTGCGAGTTACGCGCATTACGGGTTGGCATCACGCAGTCAAACATATCCACCCCACGACGCACACCTTCTACCAGATCTTCCGGTTTGCCCACGCCCATCAGGTAACGCGGCTTGTCCTGCGGCATTTTCGGCGCCACATGACGCAACACGCGCATCATGTCCGGCTTCGGTTCGCCCACACTCAGACCGCCGATGGCATAACCGTCGAAACCGATTTCCAGCAGACCGGCGAGGGATTCGTCACGCAGGTCTTCATACATACCGCCCTGAATGATACCGAACAGTGCCGATGGGTTATCGCCATGGGCGTCTTTTGAACGCTTGGCCCAGCGCAATGACATGCGCATCGAATCGGCGGCCTGCTTTTCGGTCGCCGGATACGGTGTGCATTCGTCAAAAATCATCACGATGTCGGAACCCAGATCGCGCTGCACCTGCATCGAGCTTTCCGGTGTCATCATTACCTTGTCGCCATTGACCGGCGAACGGAAAGCCACCCCTTCTTCGGTAATTTTGCGCATATCACCAAGGCTGAACACCTGAAAGCCGCCGGAGTCGGTCAGGATTGGCTTATCCCAGCCGATAAAATCGTGCAGATCACCGTGCTCTTTAATCACCTCAGTTCCGGGACGCAGCATCAGGTGGAAGGTATTGCCGAGAATAATCTCAGCGCCCAGCGCCTCAACCTGATCGGGGTTCAGGCCTTTCACCGAGCCATAAGTTCCCACCGGCATAAACGCCGGGGTCTGAATTTTGCCGCGCGGAAAGGTAATGGTGCCGCGGCGCGCGTGGCTTGAGCCATCAGTAATTTCGGAGTGCAGCTCAAACTGCATAAAACATTCACGGGTCATGGACATTATTCCGGTTGAGCGTCATTCAGCACTGGCTGCGGACGGGATAAAAACATGGCATCGCCATAACTGTAAAAACGATAACGCTGGGCAACGGCCTCGGCATAGGCTGCCATGGTGTTATCACGGCCGGCGAAAGCAGACACCAGCATAATTAAGGTCGATTCCGGCAGATGGAAGTTGGTGATCATGGCATCGACGCTGCGGAAGCGGTAACCGGGGTAAATAAAGATACGGCTTTCATCATAGAAAGGCGCAATCTCACCACTCTGGCTGGCACTTTCCAGACTGCGCACCGAGGTGGTACCCACCGCCACGACACGCTTACCGGCAGCACGGGTGGCGTTCACCGCATCAACCACGTCCTGGCTGACTTCAATGTACTCAGCGTGCATCTCATGATCGTGGATATTATCCACCTTCACCGGCTGGAAGGTGCCCGCGCCCACATGCAGGGTCACGTAGGCAAAGTTAACGCCCTTCTCTTTAAGCACCTGCAGCAGCGGTTCATCAAAATGCAGCCCGGCAGTTGGTGCCGCCACTGCACCCGGCTTCTCGGCATACACCGTCTGATAACGCTCGCGGTCTTCTTCGGCATCATCACGCTCCATATAAGGAGGCAGAGGCATATGACCGACTTCATCGAGAATGTTCAGCAACGGCCGTTCATCAATGAAGCGTAACTGAAACAGCGCCCCTTCGCGGCCCACCACCTCAACCTCAACACCGCCCAGCAAAATCCGGCTGCCGGGCTTCGGTGAACGGGAAGAACGCAGATGAGCTAACGCTTCATGCTCACCGGTCACTCTTTCTATTAAGGCTTCCAGTTTGCCGCCACTGCGCTTTTCGCCAAACAGGCGCGCCGGAATCACCTTGGTATTGTTAAACACCAACAGATCACCGGGCTCCAGCATGGAGGCAAGGTCTTTAAAGGTATGATGCGCACGCTCACCGGTTGCACCATTAAGGCACAACAGACGTGAGGCACTGCGTTCTGCCATCGGATAACGGGCAATCAGCTCGTCCGGCAGATCAAAGTGAAAATCGCTGGTCTTCATCTCGTTCTTGGCGGGCTCTGAGACTGCAAAAGTCGGCTTGCAGCCCCGGCCGGTGCGGTAATGACTAGAGGACTGCAAGATTACCGGAGATAAGCCGGTAAGTTAAGGAAATCATTAGAGAAATTGTTGACAGCGCATTTTTTTCGAGTAGTATGCGCGCCACTGACACGCTACTGATGCGCCAGAGTGGCGAAATTGGTAGACGCAGGGGATTCAAAATCCCCCGCCTTTGCGGGTGTGCCGGTTCGAGTCCGGCCTCTGGTACCAAGCAAAAATAGTACTGTCAGTGTGATGTGCGAAGTGGTAACATGCCGCGCCTCAAGCCCAGGTGGTGAAATTGGTAGACACGCAGTGTTCAGGTCGCTGTGAGCTATGCTCGTGAGAGTTCGAGTCTCTCCCTGGGCACCAATCATTTCTCTGAATGATTGGTGAATACTTCCTCCCCTCTTCTTTATCCCCCCAACAAACACATCCAGATTACCGCCTCTGCACTTTATCTTTGCAAAAAAGTCACGTTATAACCTTTAGTCCGCAACCCCGCCAGATCAGACAACGCCTGAAGACTACTACCATTTACTTCTGCGACTCCGCTCTGTTTTGACTAAGCTGAAAGGAATAACTATTCCGGAGCGTAATATGTCAAAGCATGGAATCCGCATATTGCTGGCAACGCTGATCAGCCTCATCGCCAGCCTGGTTCTGACACAACTGGCCCACCTGTCTACTCCGCCAGATCTGACGACAGTCTCTGTTATTGTGATAACAATCGCTGCTACTCTTGCCGTTCTGTATCGCATGGTCATCCGTCCACAGATCCTGCTAAGCCACCAGATTGCACACCGTCTGACTCACCCCACTGCTCAGCACGACCGCACTCGCCATCCATTGCCTTCCTATTTAAAGAAAGATCTGGACCGACTCGAACAACAGCTGAGTATTTACAGCGAATTAAAAAGCAAACTGTCAGAACACGGCGGCCGCATTGCAATTGCCGCCGCGGAAATGTCGTATGCCGCCGACCAGATGAAAACCAAGATTCATGACGAAGTTGCCGATACCGACCAGATTGTTGCATCAGCCAACCAGATTCACGACACCGTTGAACACATGGTGAGCCAGACTCAGGAAGCCTCACGCGCAGCCAGTGAAGCCAAAACCATTAACTCCCATGGCAAAAAAGCTGTTGATGAAACCATCCCCCAGATGGAAGGAACCCGACAGCAGGTTAATACCAATGCTGAACTGATTGCACAGCTTGAAGCGAAATCCGAAGAAATTAAAGCCGTTACCCGGGTTATCAGCGACATTGCCGAACAAACCAACCTGCTGGCATTGAACGCAGCAATCGAAGCAGCCCGCGCGGGGGAACAAGGACGCGGCTTCGCCGTTGTGGCCGATGAAGTTCGCGCACTGGCAGCCAAAACGTCCGATGCCACACAGCAGATTGGCGATACCGTTAATCAGATTAATCTGGAAATTAAAAATGCTGTAGGAAACAGTCAACAGCTGACCGTGACCATTGACCATGGCGTGCAGATGACACAAAAAATCAGCACACACCTTAATGATATTTATGATCGTTCTGAAGAAATCGAACACAGCATCAGCACGATTGCGTCCAGCGTTCAGGAAAATAGTCAGAATATCCGCCATATTTCGTCCATCGTTCAGGAGACCAGCAAACGACTGCAACTGACCGAGCATGAAATAGCCTCCATTGCCGAACGCTCACTGGGGCTTTCTGAAACCGCTGAAAAAATTTACGAAGCCTTTGGTAACAGCGAGCTTGGAGAACCCCACGACACCGCAAAAAAAGAAGCAATAGCTGCTGCTGAAGCCATAGGCTCACTGCTCAGTGAAACAATCAGCAAAGGACAACTGACAGAAGATCAGGTATTTGATAAAAATTACCAGCCAATTAAAGGCACCAGTCCAACAAAATACTCAACCAGCTATGATACGTTCAGTGATCAGCATTTTCCGGCGATTCAGGAGCCAATTCTTGAACGCAACAGCAGCATTGCCTATGCCGGAGCAGTTGATGTTAATGGTTATTTCCCAACCCATAATAAACGTTTCTCTCAGCCACTGACCGGCGATTACGCCAAAGATCTGCTGCAGAGCCGTACCAAACGTATTTTCAATGACAGAACCGGAGCACGTTGCGGCGCCAACACCCGGCCATTTTTATTGCAGACCTATAAGCGGGATACCGGTGAAGTGATGCACGATTTATCCGTACCTATTTATGTGAATGGCCGTCACTGGGGAGGCTTCCGGATTGGCTACCGCAGTGAATAAAGCCCTATCATTCTGAAAGGAATAACTGAAAATAATAAAGGATGCCATGCATCCTTTATTATTTCTTACGACAATCATCCACGATAATGTGTCACCTGATTACGCCCATTGGCCTTAGCATAATATAAGGCCTCATCGGCATAACGCACCCAATGCTCTGGCTTATCCTGATACTGCGGAACGTCACCATGTACCCCGATACTGACCGTTACTTTCAGGCCTTCGGCAAGACGGTCAAAACTCAGATTAGCAATGGTTTTGCGTAAACACTCAGCCACCAGCATCGCTCCGGACAACTCCGTATTGGGCAGAATAAGAATAAACTCTTCACCGCCATAACGCGCAATCAGATCGGTATTACGGTGTACCGTTTGCCGTATAGCCTGAGCGACCACACGCAGAATTTCATCCCCCGCCTGGTGACCATGAACATCGTTAACCTTTTTAAAATAATCCACATCCAGCATCAGCAGACTGAGCGGCTCACGCTCACGGATAGCACGGGCCATTTCCCGCTGCATAATCTGATCAAAAAAACGACGATTCCGGACATTCGTCAGCGGATCAGTGATACTCATTATCTCCAGTTTACGGTTGGCATCTTCCAGCTCTAAGGTGCGCTCTTTAACACGAAGCTCCAGAGTTTCCGTTGCTTTACGCTGAATTTCCAGCGCCTTTGCCTGCGCTTCACGTGCTTCACGTTCATGTTCCAGCGCTTTTTCCTGAGCAAGCCGCGCATTACGCTCCTGCTCCAGCGCATCCTCTTGTGCTATACGGGCTATTTTTTCATGCTCAAAAGCTGCGATCTGAGCCTCAAAACGTTCACGTTTTTCCTGATTTAAACGATCAGCCAGAGCAAAAGAGAGCAGAATAACTTCCAGTGCAGAGCCAAACTGGACGATATTCTCAGTAAACATATTACGCGGAATAATATTGAATTTATTCATTGCCAGAATCGCGCCACCGATCAACATTGATGACCAGGCAACGGTGTAATAACGGGCCGCAGAATATCCCTGACTCCAGCGCCAGACACCACCATAAATAGCCAGGCCAATACCAATCACCGCCGTCGCAATCAAAACCCGGATCATGGTGTGATATGGGATAATATTACTCATCACAACAATGGCCAGAGAAGCAATAACAATCACGCCAAAGGAGCGGTTAAGCCAATTAACTTCCTGAAGATTAAGAAAATTACGGGTAAAAATAGCCGCAAAGAGTACAACGCCACTGAGGAATACAATGATACTCTGGTCATTCCACTCAGTAGCCGTCGGCCAGAGATATTGAAAGTTAATACCCTGCAAGCTGCCAAGAAACGCTGCCATGCTGCCAACATACAGCACGTAGTACAGATAATTTGCTTCCCTTACCGCCAGAAATATAAACAGATTATACAGCACCATAATCAGCATAATGCCGTAATAAAGACCCATGCCAAGAATCTGGTGCTGGTCGTGAATAAAAAAATCACGTTCCTGCCAGATACTCAGTGGAAACTGCATAGAGCTGGAGGTCTCCACGCGGAATATCCACTCGTCAGCATCGCCGGCAGCCAGCGTCAGAGGAATAACAAAATAGCGGTGAATTACCGGTCGTTGATAAAATGATTGTTTATCACCCAGCTCCAGCTGCTGCCAATCTCCTTCATTACTGCGGTGATAGACACGGACATGATCCAGCACTGGATAGGTAAGACTGAGGAAACGTTGTTCGGACCGATCCCCGGGATTACTCAACGCCAGACGAAACCAGTACACAGAATCGGTATAACCAAAAGACATTTTATGCTGCAGATTGTACTGCCAGGCCAAGGCTGCCGAAGGTACCCCCTGAATGGCCGCTTGGGTATCTTCGTAATATTGCAGCACCGGATCCAGCTCCTGCCCGGACGCTAATGTGCGGATATCGGTATATTCTGCCGTCCGGACATTATGATCAGTAATGCGCTCTTTATTATTGTTACCTTCTGCAATATCAGCGGTTGCTGCTATTCCATCAGGGACAGAAAAAAACATCAGCCAAATAAAAACCATTGGCGAAAGTAACCGCTGGGACATAATTCATCCATCCGTATGATGAATTCAGTCTAGCAGGCAAACCTTGCAGTGAAGGGAATAGCGGCTGATTTATTCCGAACAAGAAAAAGTACCGAAGTACCACATAAAGACCACTTACTAAGTATTCTGCATGAGCACAGGCTACAGCAGATACAGCATGACCCTTCTGCGCCACAAAAAATTACACTGCCGGTTCTGTCATATCATCAGAGTTGAGCGTTGTTCACAGTTTTTTCACGGAATGACTGCTATAAAAGATCCGATCCATCAGGACAATAACAAAAGGAATGCCCGCAGAAGGCATGATTCAACGCGGTGAGGCGAGGATGAAACACACACTCTGGTTGGTATTACTGCTGACTCTGGGCGCAACCCTGAGCGGCTGCAAGAGCGAATATTCAGGAGATGTTGGCGGCGCGTCGAATGGCGGCAATGGCACTCTGATTGGCAATTACAACCCCGAAGGACAGCGCCAGTATGAACGCCAGTGCGCATCCTGCCATGGGGTTGACGGTAACGGTACTCCCATTGGCTCGTCACTGGTTGCCTGTGCCACCTGCTCAACTCTGAGCGTTCTGGCGGATGAAATCAGCCGCACCATGCCCATCGGAAAAGTAGGCAGCTGCAGTGGCAGCTGTGCGACCGATACCGCGGAATACATCCTTTATGCGTTCAATGGTTATAACCTTGCCGCTGCCACAACCACACTGGAAGGTGTCGCCAATAACGAACTGACCGTTACCCTGCGCAGTGCAGCCTTACAACTGGCTGGCCGCCTGCCCACCGACAGCGAAATTGCCATGGTGGAAAATAATGGCGAAAGCGGCCTGAGCCTTGCGCTCAATCAGCTGATGAATGAAGAGAATTTTTATCAGTGGCTGATGGAAGCTTTTAACGAACAGCTGCTGACCGACAAATACCTGACCAGTAATCAGTTTGAAGGTGGAGTCAACCTGCTGGACCCTGACGACTACCCTAACCGTAAATGGTACAACGATGCTTACCCAGCGGATGAGCAAAGCAGCATCCGTGGCTGTGTGCGCACACTCACTAACGATGCCGTTGCCCGCGAACCTCTCGAGCTGGTGCGTTACGCCGCCAAAAACGGTCTGCCTCACACCCTCTATATGAATGCCGACTACATGATGGTGAACTGGTACAGCCAGCAGGTCTATGAAGCAACATTGGTTGATTCCGGTACCCCCTTTAAGCAGCTGGCTGAGCCGGTTTGTGATGCCAACGGTGTTAAAGTTTATTACGACCCGAACGATTTCCGCCCGGCACAGGTAAAAAAGAATCTCGAATATGAAATAGGCGGCCTCTATCACGCCGGTGTGCTGACCTCTCCGATGTTCTTAAACCGCTATCCAACCACCGCAACCAACCGCAACCGTCACCGTTCACGTATTGTTTTTGATTATTTTCTGGATACCGACATTCTGAAAATTGAAGGTGACCGTCCGGGCGATGGTATTGGTACAGGTACTGCAAACCCGACGCTGCTTGATCCGGCCTGCTATGCCTGTCATCAGGTAATGGACCCGGTTTCTTCTGCTTTCCAGCACTTTACCGACCGCGGCCAGTTTATTGTGACCGGCAGCACCTCCCCTAACCGCTGGGACAGCTCCGATATAGAACCCGCTGGTCTGGCTGGCAAAACCATTCCACTGTCCGGCAGCAGCGGCTATTTCCGCAAGATGTTGCAGTGGCTGGGTACCGAAATCGCCAACGACCCGCGCTTTATCCGCGCCACCATGCGCACCCTGTATACCGGGATCATTGGCCAGGAACCGCTGGAATCGCCAGGCGAGAATGGCAGTGACGCCGACAAGGTCGCTTATAACAGCCAGCGAGCTGTTATCAACACCATCGGTCAGGCCATGGCTGCCGACGGCTGGAATATCAAAACCGGGGTCAAAGGTATCATCATGAGCCCTTATTACCGGGCCAAGGCGGTAGATGCAGGCAAACTGGCGTCGAATAAGCATATTGGTGCCAGCCAGTTCCTCAGCCCGGAACAGATGCAGCGCAAGCTGCAGGCTACCCTGGGCTTTGGCTGGGATGAGTTCCGCAATGAAAACAACCGCATCATGTACGGCGGCATGGATTCCGACAGCATTACCGAACGCATCCGTGAACCCAGCGGCCTGACCATCGCCATTCAGCAGCGTATGGCGACAGAAATGGCCTGCCGGGGTACCGCGCTGGATTTCACCCGCACAGCCACCGAACGCAAGCTGTTCCGTTATGTTGAGCCGACAACCACACCGCTGAACAGCGATGGCACGGTCAACGCTCAGGCTGTCAGCATGATTAAACACAACCTGCAGCACCTGCACTGGGTACTGCTGGGCGAACAGCTTGATATCAACAGCAGCGAACTGCAGGCCAGCTATGACCTGTTCTATCAGGTCTGGGCCCAGGGTCAGGAGCTGCTGGCTAATTACCGCGACTACGAACCACGACCGGGGACCTCTCTCGAATGGGAATGTCGCGCGCGCTGGTACCGTGCCGCCGACGGCCGTACCAATGGCGATATGCCGGAGGAATTACGCCTTGAACGGGATGAGAATTACAGCATCCGCGCCTGGATGGCTGTAATTACTTATCTGCTGTCTGACTACCGCTTTGCCTACGAATAAGGAGAACGCCATGAAACGTCGTCACTTTCTGCAACTCATGGCGGCCACCGGCATGACCGCACAAATGCCGCTGTGGACTCCCAAGGCTCATGCTGCAGCCGCACCCGACCGGTTTCTGGTGGTTGTTAATGCCAGTGGCGGCTGGGACCCGACCTCGCTGTGCGATCCCAAAGGTCTGAACAGTGCCTATGAAGCTCAGTCTGACCGCCATCTGGGCTCTACCAACTCCGTCGATCTGGACCCGGCTAAAGCCTTCGGCAATATCCGCTGGAGTGCCATCCCATCCTTTGTTTCCAACGACGATGCCGTACTGTTACGGGTAGAAGGCCAGTTCGATCAGTTCTTCAATACTTATGGCAACCGTCTGACCATCATCAACGGCATCGATACCGGCACCAATAACCACGATACCGGCAACCGCGTAATATGGTCTGGAAAAGAAGAGATTGGTTATCCCAGCCTTGCCGCCTACTTTGCTGCGGCCACCAGCCCAACCCTGCCAATGGCGTTTATCAGCAACGGTGGCTACGACTTTACCGATTCACTGGTTGCCCGTGCCCGGGCCAGTAATGCAGATTTTATTAACCAGCTGGCAGACCCTAACCGCTACAGCGGCGACCGGGGTTTTATGTTCCGCACCAGTGACCGCAGCATCGACCAGTACAGCGCTATTGTTGCTGCACAGAAAGCCAGGCTTCAGCGCCAGCAGCAACAGGAGCCACTGCCGTTACGCCGCCAGCAGCTAAGTCAGTTGTTCGGTGTGCGCAGTGAAGACAGCAATCTTGGTCAGCTGAGCGTATCGCTGGCCGATATCCGTGCCAACGTCAGCCGCGACAGTAACTGGAACACGAACCGTTCCAACAGCCTGAAAAGTCAGGCAGAGGTGGTAACCGCCGCCTTCCACAGTGGCCTGGCGGCCTCGGCCAATCTGAATATCGGTGGCTTCGACACCCACGGTAATCACGACGCCAATGCTTATCCGCAACTGGGGGACTTACTGGAAGGCATCCACTTCCTGCAGGTTGCCCTGCAATACGCCGGCATCGCCGACCGTACCACGGTCGTGGTTGGTTCTGACTTCGGCCGTACACCCTACTACAATTCCGGTAACGGCAAAGATCACTGGCCGGTAACCAGCATGATGGTATTGCACCCCGGCAGCACCGGCGGCAAAGTGTTCGGCGCCTCCACCAGTGAATATCGTGCTCAGACACTGAACCGCAGCACCGGCCTGGCCGATGCCAGCGGCGACAAGCTGACCCCGGCTCATGTTAACCAGGCTCTGCGTAAGCTGCTTGGAGTTGATCAAAGCGTCCTGAACAGCAATTATCCGCTGCGGGTTAACGACTTTGATATTTTCGCTTAATAAGGAGATAAGCCCGTGCGCTTACTGATGACCGCTGTACTGTTACTGACCACCCTGCTGACCTCATCCCTGAGTCTGGCGGTGGAAACCGGCGACAAAGCCCCGGCCTTCAAACTGCCGCTGTTAACCCAGAAAGGTCAGCTGTCACTGGCCAGCTACAAAGGCAAAGTCGTGTATGTTGATTTCTGGGCCTCCTGGTGTGGCCCCTGCCGTAAATCCCTGCCGTTGCTGAACGAACTGCGTTCTGAGCTGAAAGGCCAGGGTTTTGAAGTGCTGGCCATCAATCTGGATGAAGATGTCAAAGATGCCCGTGCGTTTCTGAAAGAATTCCCGGTCAGCTATCCAACGCTGTACGACGGCGAAGGCAAAACCCCCACCGCTTTTGGTCTGCGTGGTATGCCAACGTCTTACCTGATTGATCGTCAGGGACGGATTCAGAGCGTGCATCAGGGCTTCAAGCCCTCCGATATCAGTAAAATCCGCGCTGAAGTCATTCAGCAACTGCAGCAAAAATAACGGAGTATTGAGTCCATGCTCAGCCGATTACTGCTTACCGTAGCTATCCTGCTGATGATCAGCGGCTGCAGCACGGTAAAACCCTGGGAACGGGGCAACCTGGCCCAGGACATCATGGCCTGGCAGCCCGACCCACTGAAGGCCTCGCTCGATAACCATATTCATTTTTCCAAGGAAGGATCGTCCGGCGGCGGTCAGGCAGCCGGGGGCGGATGCGGCTGTAACTAGCCCGATATGTTATGAGCAAACACACACTCAATTCTCTGGCCGCTCTGGCAGCGGCCGCGGCGACCCTGCCGGTTCAGGCGGAAAGCGCGCCAACCGAACAGGTGATGGCGTACCGCTTCAGTCAGTATCAGGAAGCCGATGCTCCGCGGGCGCGAACCTTTACTCCGACAACCGAGCGTTACAGTATCGATATTCACCAGTTTCGCTATGGACGGCCATTAGGCGATGACTGGTATCTGAACAGCGAGTTTCAGTACGAAACCCTGAGCGGCGCGTCACCCATGCAGACTTACCAGAATGCCAATGGCCAGAGCGTGCTGCTGATGAGTGGTGCCAGTATTAATGAAACCCGCTATGACCTGAAAGTTGCTCCCAAGCGCTATTTCAGTGGTGCGCTGAACGGCCAGCTCGACGGCACACTGGGAACCAGTCTGGCCCTGTCGCAGGAAAACGATTACCAGTCTGTTGCCCTCGGTGCCGATGGTTCGCTGGAGTTGTTTAATAAACACACCACTCTGCTCGGCTCTGTCAGTATGTCGCTGGATGAACTGTCGCCCAGTGATGCCTATATTTCACCTGACCGCCAGCGTGCCGATGGCCGCGGCAAACGCAGTGTCTCCATTTACGAAGGCGTCTCGCAGGTTATCGATAAAAACCGCGTGGTACAGGTTGGCATCGGCTACACCCAGCTGTCCGGCTACCTGTCCGACCCGTATAAATTTGAAGACCGCCGCCCCGACCGGCGTGGACAGCTGACCCTCAGTGGCCAGTACCGGCACTTTTTTCCGTTGTGGGATGGCGCAGCCCTGCATGGCGATTACCGCTACTACAGCGATGACTGGGGCATTCGCTCGCACACCCTGACTGCACGCTGGGCACAGAGCGTCAGCCTGGCGCCATTTTCGTTCCGCTTTATCCCGATGATGCGCTACTACCGCCAGACCCAGGCCGATTTTTACAGCCTCGAACAGAATCCGCCGGATGATCAGCTGAACAGCTCCGATGCGCGGTTATCGTCTTATGGTGCCTTCAGCTATGGCTTAGAAAGCCGCATTCTGTATCAGCAATGGACGCTCAGTATCGACTGGCAGCAATACCTGTCATCTGAAGATTTCGCCCTGATACAAACCACCAATAACGAAACCCCGGCACTGGTCGATTACAGTATCCTGAGTCTTGGCATTGAATACCGCTACTGAAGCTGTAACCCTGCACCGCCATGAGTTTACCGCTATGGCGTCGCCCTGCTGCTTTCATCTGCCCGACCTGCCCGGTATTCATACACTGGTGCAGCAGATGGAAGAGGAAGTGCGCCGCATTGAGCAGAAATACAGCCGCTACCGTCACGACAGCGTACTGTCCCGTCTGAACGAGCATGCAGGGCAAACCAGCGTTATCGATGCCGAAACCGCCTGGCTGCTGAATTATGCCCGCGTCTGTTTTGAGCAAAGCGATGGCTTGTTTGATATCAGCTCCGGCATTCTGCGCAGCGTCTGGAACTTCCGCCATCCCGCCCTGCCCGACAGCGCCGCTCTGCAGCGCCTGTTGCCACGCATCGGCCTTGACCGGCTGACCCTGAACGATAACGAACTGTGGATGCCCGCCGACATGGAGCTGGACTTCGGCGGCATCGGCAAGGAGTACGCCGCCGACTGTGCCGCTGCCATTGCCCGTAATGCCGGTGTGCACCAGGGAATTATCGATCTCGGCGGTGATCTGCATATTCTCGGCCCGAAAATCAGCGCACAGGGAGAAGAACCCTGGCTGCTGGGTGTGCGCCATCCACGCAAGCCGCAGCAGGCCATTGCGCAACTTCCGGTTTATCGCGGCGGCATGGCCACCAGTGGCGATTACGAGCGCTATTTTAAGCTGGATGGCCGCCGTTACTGCCACCTGTTAAACCCACAATCCGGCTGGCCGGTCAGCCACTGGGCCTCGGTGACAGTGCTGGCTCCGTCCTGCCTGCTGGCCGGCACCTTATCCAGCATTGCCATGCTGCGTGAAGCCGCTGCCGTTGACTGGCTGCAGGAACAGGACGTTCATGCCCTGCTGATCGACCCCTCACTGCAACTGCGGCCACTGACACCAGAAGCCTGACACTCAGCGCCTGCGTTCTGACATTCAACACCCATAACCTGACACCGGCGGCATTGGCCGTTACCGCCAAGGGCTGATATAAAGAGGCCTTCAATAAGAAAAACATCAGCAGGTCAGACTATGGAAACGCCAAGCGCCGATACGGTCAGTAATCCAGCCACAGAACAGGCAGAAGCCGTCCACGCAGCCCCTTTTGATTACCGCCAGCATGACGCGATGGGGCTGGCCGATCTGGTACGGCGCGGTGAGACTTCCGCCAGCGAACTGCTGGATCTGGCCATTACCCGGGCCGAAGCGGTCAACCCCAAAATCAACGCCATTATTACCCCCCTGTACGATTACGGCCGGGCACAAATTAACGCCGGCTTACCCGATGGCCCTTTTTCCGGCGTCCCTTTCTTACTGAAAGACCTGCTCTGTGCGGTCGAAGGTACACCGCTGAGCAACGGCAGCAATGCATTAAAAGGCCGTATTTCACCACGCGACAGTGAACTGGCCAGCCGTTTCAGACGCAGCGGTCTGGTGTTTTTTGGTAAAACCAATACGCCGGAACTGGGGCTGATGGGCGTCACCGAACCCAAGGCCTTTGGTCCGGCGCGCAATCCCTGGAATCTGAATCACACCCCCGGCGGTTCCAGCGGTGGTTCGGCCGCAGCTATTGCCGCCGGCATTGTGCCGATGGCCTCCGGTGGTGATGGCGGCGGTTCTATCCGTATTCCTGCCGCCTGCTGTGGTCTGTTTGGCCTCAAGCCAAGCCGTGGCCGGGTGCCGACCGGTCCCTATGCGCAGGAATTCTGGGACGGTGCGGCGACCGAGCATGTACTCACCCGCAGTGTGCGTGACAGCGCCGCCATGCTGGATGTGATCGCCGGCCCCGATGGCTCCAGCCCCTACCCGCTGCGCAGCCGTAATAATTATCTCGAATGCCTGAACCAGCCGCTGCGCAAACTGCGTATCGGTTATACCAGTACCTCGTTTATTGGCCGCCCGGTCGATGCTGAGGCCGTTACCGCCGTTGAGCACAGCGTAAAATTGCTGGAGCAACTCGGCCACGAGGTGGAGCCGGTTGACATCCGTCTGGATGGCGAAGCACTGGCCGACAGTTACCTGACCATGTATTTCGGCCATGTTGCGGCCGACCTCGAATTTATGGCGCAGCAGCTGGGCAGCCGCATCAGCAATCTGGATGTGGAAGACGCCACCAAGGTGCTTGGCTTCCTCGGTAAAACCATCTCCGCCGGAGATTTCGTGCAGGCCAAACGCCGCTGGAATGACTTTGCCCAGACCATGCACCTGTTTCATCAGCGCTACGATGTATTATTAACCCCGACTCTCGGCTCTGAGCCGGTGCCGATTGGCAGCTTTGAGCCACCGGCATGGGAAGCAATAGCCATGAAAGTGATCAATGCCTTTGGCCTGCACAAATTGCTGCTGAAAAGCGGTATGGTGAAACAGATGGCACTGGATAATCTGGAGAAACTGCCCTTTACCCAGCTCGCCAACCTGACCGGCCTGCCGGCGATGTCGGTGCCGTTATACTGGACGGCGAATAACCTGCCGCTGGGCTCGCAGTTTATTGCGCCAATGGGCGATGAGAACACCCTGCTGCAGCTGGCCCAACAGCTGGAACAGGCGCAGCCCTGGATGCAGCGCATCCCGGATTTATAAGGTGCAGCGCATCCCGGATTTATAAGGTGCAGCGCATCCCGGATTTATAAGGTGCAACGCATCCCGGATTTTTGAGGAGCTAAGTATCCCGGATTTATAAGATGCAACAAACACGCTACAGAAACAGAAAATAAAAAGGCCATCCACAATCCTGTCACAGGATTGTGGCACCCTGACCGATAACAATTAAAAGATTGCCAATATGCCCATGAATAATAAAACCGTTCTGATTACCGGCTGCTCTTCAGGTATTGGCCGCGCCCTGACCGAAGAATTTCTGCGTCATGGTTATCTGGTGTATGCCGCCGCGCGCAATACCGACAGCCTGCATAACCTGACCAGCACCCATTTAATTCCCCTGCAGATGGATGTGAACAATGCGGCGGATATTCAGCAGGCGGCTGAACTTATCCGTGAACGCTCCGGCCACCTGAACTGCCTGATTAATAACGCAGGTTACGCCGCTATGGGGCCGGTGGCCGAGCTCAGCAGCGAATCGCTGCAACAGCAGTTTGCCACCAACGTATTTGCGCCCATTGCGCTGACCAAAGCCTTATTGCCGTTATTACAGGCCGGTCAGAATGAAAAACATCCGGCTCAGGTGGTCAACATCGGTTCGGTTTCCGGCATTCTGACCACACCGTTTTCCGGCGCCTACTGCGCCACCAAAGCCGCTCTGCATGCCTTATCCGATGCCCTGCGCATGGAGCTGGCGCCGTTTAATATTCAGGTTATTACCGTTCAGCCTGGTGCGATTCAGTCAAAATTCGGAGATAACTCTCTGGCCAATCTGGGCGATCTGATTCAACCCGGTTCACTTTACGCACCGCTGAAAAAACAGATTCAGGCACGGGCGACTGCCTCACAGGACAACCCGACTCCGGCAACGGATTTTGCCCGCGAATTAATGGCCCAGTTACTGAGCCAGCCGGACCCGGTGATCCGTATCGGTAATGGCAGCCGCGCACTGCCCTTTATGAAGCGCTGGATTCCACTACCTCTGCTCGACAAAATACTGAGTAAAAAATTCGGGCTGCTGGCGTTAAAACGCTGAGGCCGAGAACACAACGTGGTTTCATAAAACATAACCTGACGCCATAAAAAAACCGCAGCCTGAGCTGCGGTTTTTTTATGGTCTTATTACATCTTATGCAATCAGAAGTAATAATCCATGGTCAGATACAGTGCATCGAAGTCGCCGTCAACGACTTCACCATTGGCACCGATATCACCATCATTGGATACGTATTCAAGGTAGAACCAGCCCGGGCCATAGTTATAGCTCACACCCGGCGCCCAGCTGTCGGCGGAGCCAACGGTATTCCCCTTGGTATTCGATTCAGCATTGGTGTAATCCACATAAAACAGGTAATCACCCATGCTATAGGTCAGCGTTACGGCTTTACGGTCGTTTTTAACCTTAGGTAAACCGCTTGCACCGCCAATACCGTTCAGATCACGTTCGGTGATCATATACTGGGCTTTAACACCTAAATTGCTGAACTCACCTTCGTAATACACAACCGCGGCATTATGCTCACCAACATACGGACGCTCAGCGTTAGCACCGGTCAGATCACGTAATTTACCGTTCTGGTAAGAGGCACCGACTTTTTGCTTGTCAGCCAGATCATATGCACCGTTCAGCACGAAAGTATGCGTTTTCTGGTAAGTGGTTTTGCTGCCCCAGTGACCGCCGTCGTCCATGGTTTCGGTGCTGGAGCCAAAGTCATCAACGTGGAAGTAAGCAACGTCATAGTTAACCGCACCCAGATCGGCACTCCATTTAACACCGACATCCATCTGGTCGGCATAACCACCCAGCAACTCATCGCCAGGCCAGAAGTTAACGGTTGCCCAACCAAAAGGTACCTGAGATTTACCGATTTTCAGCTCACCCTTGCCAAAGGTTTTACCCACCCAGGCTTTATGGAAACCGAAATGAGCACCGGTATTATTATTCGCCGGATCGGTGAAAGCACCGGTGCCGTAACGCATTTCTGAGGAAAACTGCCAGCCGGTTTTTTCATCGGTTTTATCGATATACAGAATCAGCGCTTCGTAGTTGGTATCACCATAAGACACTTCATCAACGTTATCGTTATAAAGCGCATGATTCAGCCAGAAGCCACCGCTGATCGATTCCGATGCAACAGCAGGCACCGCACTTGCACTGATGGCCGCAATGGCCAGGGATAAGTGTACTTTTTTCAAAAGACTCTCTCCTTCCTTATTATGAATGAATCCCGGAAAACTCAGGGTTTCCCGTGGATATCTGGCCAGAACAGACAGAGCTTACCGCTTGTTGCCCGGCCAAATTACGGCATCAACCTAATATTGATACTAGTCGTCGGACATCATTTTTCCCAACAACGTATGGTACAGCTCGCGGTCACCGACAACGCCCTGCACCCCCTGTTCATCACCTACCAGAACCGAGTGGCCTGTGTGGTAACGGATTTCCATCACATCACGCATGGCTGTGCGCGGCCCCACACGGGTGGGGATTTGCTGCAGCGCGCTGATATCATCACCCTGCTGCCAACACTGTACAGCATAGACCTGATCTTTTACCTGTACCTGATTACCATCGGGACTAAGCCAATAATCATGGCGTTTGCTCAGACAATAGCCCCGTTCCTGCTGCGCCATATCACTCAGCTCACGCATTATTGATACTGCACGCAATACATTCAGCGGATTGGTATGGGCAACAAAATCACGCACATAATCGTTCGCCGGATTGAGCACAATGCTTTCCGGTTTACCATGCTGCACAATTTCACCGTCTTTCATAATGGCGATATGGCTGCCGAGTTTCAGCGCTTCATCAAGATCGTGACTGACAAAAATAATGGTCTTCTTCAGTTTTTCCTGCAACTGCAACAACTCGTCCTGCAGCTGAGTCCGGATCAGCGGGTCGAGGGCAGAAAACGGCTCATCCATTAATAAAATATCGGACTCAACCGCCAACGCCCGGGCCAGACCAACCCGCTGCTGCATCCCGCCGGATAACTTACCCGGTTTAAGCTTGTGCCATTCAGCCAGGCCAACGACTTCCAGCTGCTCACTGACCCGGCGTTTGATTTCAGCTTTCGGCAAGCCCTGTAATTCCAGTGGCATCGCAACATTCTGCTCCACCGTCAGCCAGGGCATTAATGCAAACTTCTGAAACACCATAGAAATCCGGCGCATACGGATATCGCGCTGGGTTTGTGCATCGGCGCTGGCAAAGTCGAGCATTTCACCGTCATGCTCAATATTTACCGCCCCACGGGCAACCGGATTAAGGCCATTAATACAACGCAGAAGGCTGGATTTACCAGAGCCAGAAAGGCCCATCAGGACACAGATTTCACCGCGTTTTACCGTCAGTGATGCATCTTTAACAGCAATCAAAGAACCACTTTGGGCACGTACCTGTTCACGATCCAGTCCCTGATCAAGTAATGCCAGCGCCTGCTGGGGTTGTGGGCCGAAGACCACATCAAGATGTTTAATTTCGATCATATCAGCTCACCTGTTCCCGTTGTTTGCACAGGCGATCGAGTAAAATCGCCAACAGAACAATGGCCAGTCCCGCTTCAAAACCGCTGGCAATATCTACCGTGTTCAGCGCCCGGACCACAGGCTTACCCAAACCATCGGCGCCGACCAGGGCGGCAATTACCACCATCGACAGCGACAACATAATGCACTGCGTTACACCGGCAGCAATATTAGCCGCCGCCGCTGGCAGTTCGATACGCCATAACAACTGTGAGCGCGTGGCACCAAAGGATTGACCAGCCTCAACCATTTCTTTCGGGACTTCAGAAATACCCAGATAGGTCAGACGAACCGGTGCGGCAATGGCAAAAATAATGGTGGAAATCAGGCCCGGTACAACACCCAGACCAAACAATGTCAGGGTTGGAATTAAATAAACGAAGGGCGGAACGGTTTGCATCAGATCCAGCACCGGCCGTAAGACGGTGTATAAACGCGGATGATGCGCCGCATAAATGCCAATCGGCAGACCTAATAAAATACAAAACAGCGTGGCATACAGCACCAATGACAAGGTCTGCATGGTTTCGACCCAGTACCCCAGGTTCCAGATCAGCAATAACGAGGCAACGGCATACAATACCAATCCCACAGAGCGATGCAGCCAGAACGCAAACAGTGCCAGAACCACAATAAAGGCGCCCGGATGCATCCAGGTAAGCGCATCAGTACTGGAATTAATCAGCCATTCCAGTGATTCGGCCATGGCATCAAAGAAACCGGAGGTGTTGTCTACCAACCAGTCGAAAAACAGCTCGATATATTCACCGAGTGGAATTTTAAAACTATCCATAAGACTCACGTAGTTATAAAGAAACAAAACAGAAATCTGAGCAGGAAATCCGTGCATCGGTGCACGGATTTCCTGTATTTATGGATACTTAGCGGAAAGCAGCCTGTGCCTTAGTTAAAGCCGGCGAGCCGTCAGCGGCTTTAACGTCTTTCAGCCAGACGTTCAGGACGTCTGGATTATTTTTCAGCCATTGTGTGGCTGCTGCTTTGGGTTTTTTACCGTCATCAAGAATGGCCGCCATCACCTGATTTTCCATTTCCAGGGTAAAGCTCAGGTTGTTGAGAAATTTACCGATTTCCGCGCACTGGCCAACATAGTCTTTACGGGTATTGGTAAATACCGACGCGCCGCCCAGATCCGGACCAAAGAAATCATCACCGCCTTCCAGATACGCCAGATCGAAGTTGCTGTTCATCGGGTGGGGCTCCCAGCCAAGGAAGACAATCCACTTATCACGACGGGTTTTTCGCTTAACCTGTGACAACATACCGGCTTCGCTTGATTCCACCACTTCAAAGCCTTTCAGACCAAAAGCGTTCTGATCAATCATCTCCTGAATCAGACGGTTACCATCATTACCCGGCTCAATACCGTAGATTTTTTTATCGAACTTATCGGAAAATTCAGCGATATCCGCAAAGGTTTTTACTCCGGCATCATAAACGTACTGAGGTACAGCCAGAGTGTACTTGGCACCGCTCAGGTTTTTACGCACCGTATCGACCGTGCCACGTTCACGGTAGGCTTTAATATCGCCTTCCATGGTTGGCATCCAGTTGCCCAGAAATACATCAATATCGCCATTTTCCAGCGACTTATACGTCACCGGTACCGACAGTAACTGCGTACTGATCTGATAGCCTGCACTTTCCAGCACTACAGAAGCCAGAGCGGTGGTGGCGGTAATATCCGTCCAGCCAACATCAGAAAAGCGTACGGTATCGCACTGCTCTGCCTGAGCGGCAGAAGTTACCGCCAGTACCATGGATAATAAAATCGTTCGTAAAGTCATCATTTGTCTCCTGCATTTTTTGCCGGATCAGGCCGGCGGATTAGTCCGTTGTTTTTCTTTCCAGTCGGCTTCCATACCAACCTCTGCGTTACCGGGAGGTAAAATCTGTGAGCGGCCTGTCAGACTGCTACGGATAAAATCCGCCGCACGCTCGGCCACCATAATGGTGGGGGCATTTAAATTGCCGTTGGGAATCGTCGGAAAAACGGAGGAATCCACCACGCGCAATCCCTGTACACCATGAACGCGGGTTTCAGGATCAACCACGGCTGATTCATCAGTGCCCATTTTGCAGGAGCAGGATGGGTGATACGCGCTTTCGACATTGCTGCGCACAAATTCATCGATCTGTTCATCCGTATGCACCTGCTCGCCCGGTTGAATTTCTCCATCGCGATAGGCATCAAATGCCGGCTGACCAATAATTTCACGGGTCAGCTTTACGCAATCGCGGAACCCTTCGCGGTCATCCTCATGCTGCAGATAATTAAACAGAATACGTGGTGCACTGTGCGGGTCAGCGCTGACAGCGCGGATATAGCCACGGCTTTTCGGTTTGTTATGACCGATATGCACCTGAAAACCATGTCCATCAAAAGCCGTACGGCCGTCATAACGCATTGCCGCGGGTAAAAAATGGTATTGCAGGTCAGGCCATTCCACCCCGGCCTTGGAACGGATAAAACCACAGGATTCAAAATGGTTGGTCGCGCCCAGACCTTTGCGGGTAAACAGCCAGCGACTGCCGATTAAAAACTTACTCCACAACCCCAGCTTGCTGTTCAGGGTAATAGGCTGTTTGCATTTAAACTGAAAATAAAATTCGAGATGATCCTGCAGGTTTTCACCCACTCCGGGTAAGTGATGGTTTACTTCAATACCGGCCTGCTCCAGTACATCACGCGGGCCAATACCGGATAACTGCAGAATATGCGGCGAACCAACGGAACCGGCCGACAAAATAACCTCTTTACGCGCCCGCAGGTTTTCAATTTTTCCTTTACGCTCATAGCGCACACCAGTTGCACGCAATGCATCCGGCTGCTTGTCCAAAAGAACCTTATGCACCAGCGCATGGGTAATCACGGTTAAATTATTGCGTTTCATCGCCGGACGCAGATAGGCATTGGCGGTTGACCAGCGCAGGCCATTTTTTACCGTCATATGCATCGGGCCGAAACCTTCCTGCTGCTTACCGTTGTAGTCGGCGGTAAAGTCATAGCCAGCCTGCTGCCCGGCTTTAATAAAGGCCCCGTACAGCGGATTTTGCATATTATTGCCGTTATTAACGCCTAACGGTCCGCTGTCGCCGCGGTACTCATCACCACCAAAAGCCCAGGTTTCGGCCTTTTTAAAATAAGGTAAACAATGGACGTAATCCCAGCCTTCAGCACCCGCTTCTGCCCACTCATCAAAATCACGGGCATGTCCACGCACATACACCATGCCATTAATGGATGACGAACCACCCAGCACCTTACCGCGCGGGCAATGCATACGGCGGTTATTGAGATACGGCTCCGGCTCGGTTTCAAACTGCCAGGCGTATTTTTTGGTATTCATCGGAATGGATAATGCGGTTGGCATCTGAATAAAAATACTTTTATCCGAACCACCGGTTTCCAGCAGCAGTACCGAGACTTGCGGATCTTCGCTCAGACGATTCGCCAGCACACAACCGGCGGAACCAGCACCGACAATAATATAATCAAATTCGTTCATGGGCAGTTCCTCAGAATGGGCTTTCCAGTGGATTCATACCCACATACACCGCTTTTAACTGGGTGTAGTGTTTAATGGTTTCGACGCCGTTTTCACGACCGATACCAGACAATTTGTAACCACCCACCGGCATTTCCGCCGGTGAGGCACCATAGGCATTAATCCAGCAGATACCGGCCTGCATCTGATGGATTAACCGGTGAGCACGGCGGATATCGCGGGTAAATACACCGGCTGCCAGTCCCAGACGGGTATCGTTGGCGCGACGAATGACTTCATCTTCATCGCGGAAAGTCAGCACCGACATCACCGGGCCAAAAATTTCTTCGCGCACGATGGTCATATCATCGCGGCAATCGGTAAAAATGGTGGGTGCAACAAAATAGCCGTTAGGTGCACTGTCCGGCGCCAGCGCAAACCCACCACTGGCCAGCGTCGCACCTTCGGCTTTGCCTTTGTCGATATAACTCAAAACCAGTTGCTGGTGTTTGGCGGAAATTAAAGCGCCGAAATTCACGTCCGGGTCCATCGGATGACCCGCCACAATATTATTTTCGGTACGCTTCAGCAGACGCTGCATAAAATCGTCATATACCGCTTCGTGCACAAATACCCGTGTGCCATTGGTGCAGATTTCACCCTGAGTATAAAAATTCGCCAGCATGGCCGCCGATACCGCATCATCAAGATCAGCATCGTCAAAAATAATCAGCGGCGATTTACCACCCAGTTCCATGGTGACGTCTTTTAAACTGCCAGCCGCAGCAGCCATTACTTTTTTGCCGGTGCCGACTTCGCCGGTAAAAGATACTTTGGCAATGCACTCTTCCGCCGTCAGCCAGGCACCTACTTCGGCCGCACCGTGAACAACGTTAAACACACCGGCAGGCACACCGGCTTCAATAAATATTTCCGCCAGTTTTACTGCGCCGTAAGGCGTTTCTTCTGACGGTTTAAAAATCATCGCATTGCCGCAGGCCAGTGCCGGGGCAGATTTCCAGCAGGCAATCTGCAGCGGATAATTCCACGCACCAATACCGGCGCAGATACCCAGTGGTTCGCGGCGGGTGTAATAAAAATCACCGCCCAAATCCTGCTGGTTACCTTCAATGGCTGGTGCGATACCGGCAAAAAATTCAATCGAATCAGCACCGGTAACCACATCCACCACGGAGGCTTCCTGCCAGGGCTTACCGGTATCCCGTACTTCACCGGCGGCCAGTTCATCGTTGCGCTCACGCAGCAGCGCCACCGCTTTTAATAAAATACGGCTGCGCTCCATCGCCGGGGTTGCTGACCATTGTTCAAAACCGCGCTGGGCACTGGCCAGCGCAGCGGCTTTAATGCTGTCGTCGGCAACCTCCACCTGATAAGCCACTTCGGCAGTTGCCGGATTGATCACATCGAAGGTTTCACCGCTTTGGTTGGCCATTAACCGGCCATCAATAAAATTCATCAGTCGCATGGATTCAGATCTCATCGGGAATCAGAGCGACCCCTGGTCGCTATCAGTGAATCTATAAAGGCTTTGCACAGACGCTCGGCTTCGTTAAAAGCCTCATCGGTTGCCGGTGTCAGATTGAGCGTGCTGCGCAGCCACATGCCGTCAATCATGGCGGCGGTCATCGCCGCGGCATCACGGGCGTCGGCGGGATCAGCCATTAGCTGGCGAAAGGAATACAGCAGGTTGCTGTTCAGACGCTGGCTGTTTACCCGCTGTAAACGGGCCAGAGCCGGGTCGTGCATGGCTTTCGCCCAGAACGCCAGCCAGGTAACCGTGGCCGAAGACGAGCGCTGAAAACCGGCAAAGTTGGTTTCGACAATCATCATCAGGCGCTCGCGTGGTGATACCTGACGCGCCTGACCGGCCTGCAGTTGTTGCAACAAGCCCTGCTTCAGCTGCTCCAGCAGATGTCGCACAGCGGCTTCGATAACACCCTGCTTGCCACCGAAATAGTGGCTGATGATGCCGGATGACATCCCCGCCAGCTTGCTGATGGTGACAATGGTAGTGCCCTGAAACCCATACAACTCAATGGATTTCAGAGTGGCGTCAATCAGCTGCTGACGCCGTAAACCCTCGATATTTGCTCTGTTTAAACCGTTACTCAACTGCTTTCCCGCCATTGATTGAACGTTCAATCAATACGAGTCTAAAGTTTAGTTCTCTATGGATCAACCCATCAGCGCAGGACAATGCACACAGCGGAGAAGCAGCAAAAAGGCCGCAGGCCAGCCACCATGCGCCCTGGGCAGGGGTAAAAATTAATTAGATATCTATGGAATTTTTATACTAAACAGCGGCAAAAATACTCATTTCCCGGACAGCAGGTATAAAAAAACGCAGCCCCGGCAATGCGGCAGCTGCGTTTTTTGTCTGACTTATACGTGACAGCAAGGCCGCGGGCGCGGCCAGTGATTATTCGGCGCGGTGTTCGCGCGCCAGGTATTCGTGTGATTGCATCTCCAGCATACGCGAGGTGGTACGCTGGAATTCAAACTCCAGCTTACCCTGACCGTAAATTGCTGGAATCGCCGCATCGGCCGACATAATCACCTTCACGCCACGATCATAAAACTCATCAATCAGGTTGATATAACGGCGCGCCAAGTCGTCGTTTTTAATGCCCATGACCGGCACATTCGAAATCAGAATGGCGTGAAACTGCTTACCCAATTCGATGTAATCGTTCTGCGAACGCGGGCCATCGCACAGTGCGGTAAATTCAAACCAGGCGATATCGTCACACAGTGCTTTAACCGGAATCTTACGGCCCAGAATTTCCACTGTGCAGTTGGTTTTAACGTGACGCGGGTCGGCGATCAGGCTGTCGAAACTTTTCTGCAGACTGGCTTCTGCACCACCGTCCAGCGGGTAATGGTAAAGCTCGGCCTGCTCCAGCGTGCGCAGACGGTAATCAACACCCGAGTCCACATTCACCACTTCGGTGTATTTATTCAGCAGTTTAATTGCCGGAATAAAGCGGTCACGCTGCAGACCGTCTTTGTACAGACCGTCAGGCACGATGTTCGAAGTAGCCACCAGGGTAACACCACGGTTGAACAGTTCCTGCATCAGGCCGCCGAGAATCATCGCATCGCCGATATCGGAGACGAAAAACTCGTCAAAGCAGATCACTGCGGCTTCATCGGCAATGCGGTCAGCAACGATATTCAGCGGGTTCTTTTCGCCGGCCAGCGCCGTCAGATCGCGGTGTACGCGCTGCATAAAACGGTGAAAGTGAGTACGCATTTTGCGTTTGAACGGCAGCGCATCGTAGAAGGTATCGACCAGATAGGTCTTACCGCGACCGACGCCACCCCAGAAGTAAATCCCTTTTTCCGGTTCCGGCTTTTTCTTGCTCAGCTTGCCAGCCAGCTTACCGAACAGACCCTGTTGCGCACGGCGGTTTTCCGCGGCGACCAGGTCGTCAAACAGACGTTGCAGATGCTTAACCGCCATTTCCTGCGCGGCATCATAAGAAAAGTCATCGCGTTGCAGATCGGCTTGATAGAGTTCCCAGGGCGTAGACACAGACAGTCTCCCTTATAGAAGTGGGATATCGGGAAGAAATTCAGGGCGCGCAATTTAACCAAGCAGGGGCAAAAGTGCAAATCCTGACCAAGGTCGGACGGCAGGAAATGCCTGCCACACCACCCCGTTCCTGCCCTGACTCAGTCCAGCCGTCTTAACCCACCCCTCTCAACTCACCCCGGCCGCCTTAAGCAGCGGCGCCCAATCATCCTGCAGGCTGGCCTTAAGATCGGTCAGGCGGCCATGAAAGAAATGACTGCCCTCACAGAACACCTGATAGTGTGGCGTTGGTACCACCCGCTCAGCCCAGTCGCTGACTTCATCAAAAGGCACTACTTCGTCGGCATCGCCCATATAAATAAAGGTTTCAAACTCATAAGGCAGCTGGTTAGGAGCATCAAAGTGATGCACCGCCGGCGCCAGCAACACAAGCGCCGCAATGCCTTCCGGCGCACGGCAGGCGCTTAAGCAGGCCATACCGGCACCAAAGGAAAACCCCGCCAGAATAACCTTTTGCCAGCCCAGCTCGTTACGCGCATAGCTCAGCGCCGCCAGCACATCGTCCTGCTCGCCCACACCGTTATCGTGAACACCTTCACTATTACCGACTCCGCGAAAATTAAAACGCAGGGTCGGCAAGCCCAGAGCAGCTGCGGTGCGCGTGACGGTAGTAACCACCTTATTGTCCATCGTGCCGTGAAACAGCGGATGCGGGTGACACATCAGCACGCCCAGACGGCTCTGATCCGCCGCCTGCCAGCGTGCGTCCAGTGCTCCGGCCGGGCCTGCAATCGTGATTTTCTGTTCCTGCGCCATAGCGTCTTTTCCTCATCTGTCCGGCAACTATATGGCAACTGCTGAAGCCTGCCGTGGCGGGCGCCGGGCGGCCCAAACCAAAGCATCTTCTTCACCATATGCATATAGCTAAATGTTATTGAATATACCTTCTTATATATCAGGCAACTTGGTATATTTCGCGCAATTTACATTGCCCCACACCTACCTTTTGGGAGCCATCAGACCAAAATGACTGACTACAACCTGACGCACTTAAAGCAGCTGGAAGCGGAGAGTATTCATATCATCCGCGAAGTCGCCGCTGAATTCGACAATCCGGTGATGATGTACTCCATCGGCAAAGACTCTTCGGTGATGCTGCACCTGGCCCGTAAAGCCTTTTATCCGGGTAAACCGCCATTTCCGCTGATGCACGTGGACACCACGTGGAAATTCAAGGAAATGATCGAGTTCCGCGACAAGATGGCCAAAGAAGTGGGTATGGATCTGATCGTACACATCAATCAGGAAGGTGTGGCACAAGGCGTTGGCCCGTTCACCCACGGCTCATCCAAGCACACTGACATCATGAAAACCCAGGGTCTGAAACAGGCGCTGGACAAGTACGGCTTTGATGCTGCCTTTGGTGGTGCCCGTCGTGACGAAGAAAAATCCCGCGCCAAAGAGCGTGTGTATTCTTTCCGTGACAGCAAGCACCGCTGGGACCCGAAAAACCAGCGTCCTGAACTGTGGAACATCTACAACGGCAAAGTAAACAAGGGCGAAAGCATCCGTGTTTTCCCGCTGTCTAACTGGACCGAGCTGGATATCTGGCAATACATCTACCTCGAAAACATCGACATCGTACCGCTGTACTACTCCGCCAAGCGTCCGGTGGTTGAGCGTGACGGCATGCTGATCATGGTTGATGACGAGCGCATGCCATTAAAAGAAGGCGAAGTACCGGAAATGAAATCCGTACGCTTCCGTACCCTGGGCTGCTACCCGCTGACCGGCGCCGTCGAATCTGAGGCAGACACTCTGCCGGAAATCATTCAGGAAATGCTGCTGACCACTACATCTGAGCGTCAGGGCCGTGCCATCGACCACGATTCATCCGGTTCGATGGAGAAGAAGAAGCAAGAGGGGTACTTCTGATATGTCACACCAATCCGATCTGATCGCTGCCGATATTCTTGAGTACCTGAAGCAGCACGAAAACAAAGAACTGCTGCGCTTTTTAACCTGCGGCAACGTTGACGATGGCAAATCCACCCTGATCGGCCGTCTGCTGCACGACTCGAAAATGATCTATGAAGATCAGCTGGCCGCCATCGAAAAAGACAGCGCCAAATCCGGCACCACCGGCGAGAAAATCGACCTCGCCCTGCTGGTTGACGGCCTGCAGGCAGAACGTGAGCAAGGCATCACCATCGACGTAGCCTACCGCTACTTCAGTACCGCCAAGCGCAAGTTCATCATCGCCGACACTCCGGGACACGAGCAGTACACCCGCAACATGGCCACCGGTGCATCCACCTGTGATCTGGCGATTATCCTGATCGACGCCCGCTACGGTGTGCAGACCCAGACCAAACGTCACAGCTTTATTGCCTCCCTGCTGGGCATCAAGCACGTCGTCGTTGCGGTCAACAAAATGGACCTGCTCGACTTCAGCGAAGAGCGCTTTAACCAGATCCGCGAAGACTACCTCGCCTTCGCCAAAAACCTGAATCTGGAACTGAGCGATATTCACTTTGTGCCGATGTCCGCCCTCGACGGCGACAACGTGGTAGAACGCAGCACGCGCGCTGCCTGGTACACCGGCCAGACGCTGATGGAAATTCTGGAAAGCGTGGAAATTGCCAAGGATAAAAACCTGGAAAACTTCCGCCTGCCGGTACAGTACGTTAACCGTCCGAACCTCGACTTCCGTGGTTTCTGCGGCACCATCGCCTCCGGTATCGTTAAGCCGGGCGACACCATCATGGCGCTGCCATCGCAGAAAACCAGCAAGGTTGAAAGCATCGTGACCTACGACGGCAACCTCGAAGAAGCCTTCGCCGGTCAGGCCGTAACCCTGACCCTGGAAGACGAAATCGACATCAGCCGTGGCGACGTTATCGTTAAGCTCGACGACCTGCCAACCGTGGGTAAAAAGCTGAATGCCGACATCGTATGGATGACCGAGAACCCGTTGATTCCGGGCAAACCATACGACCTGAAATTCGCCTCCAGCTCTACCGCCGGTACCGTGAGCAAAATCCACCACCTGGTGGACGTAAACACACTGGAACAGAGCCTGGCCGATCAGGTTAACCTGAACGAAATAGCCCTGGTAGAAGTATCGCTGGATAAAGCCGTACCCTTTGACTGCTACAGCAAAATTCCGGGTACCGGCGCCTTTATCATCATCGACCGCCTGAGCAACGTTACCATTGGTGCCGGTATGATCGTGGGCGCCGCCAGCGCATCGGACGACAACACACCGGTAACCGCGGCTGAGAAAGCCCGCCGCTTCAACCAGAAGCCAGCCATCGTTGCCGTTAACGCAGTGAATGCTGAACAGGTGGTACAGGGCCTCGACCGTCGTCTGTTCGAAATGGGACGCGTAGCGGCAATTGCCAGCAACGAAAACGCCCAGATTCTGAAAGACGCAGGTCTGGTGGTTCTGGTTGCCGGCGGTGCCGATGGCGCCGATGTCAGCCTGGCTGCCGATCAGGAAAGCCTCGACTCCCTGATCGCCGACCTGCAGGAACAAGGGATCATCTGATTCCTGCCTGAGTGAAGTGCTAACAAAGAGCCCTGCCGGAAACGGCAGGGCTTTTTTATGTCCGGACTGTTATGCACCAAAGCTGTATACACTGAATGCTTACCCTCCTCGTACCTGACGTCATCCCAGACCCGCACCGCCTGAACACATATCAGAAGCCCTCTGACGCAGACAAAGCCCGATTCAGCGCCATCTCAACAATCGCGACAGCAATCCCTGACTGCAGCAGCACAGGGCCTCTGCCCGGACTTTCGCACGGTTTAGTAACTCTTTGAAAAATATCAGAAAAAAATGTTTGACAGGCAAAAGAATGCTGGCATAATACGCGCCACTTGAACGGAGCAATGCAGCAAGCATTAACCACTTCTTTCAGGTAACAATGTGGCTATGTAGCTCAGCTGGTTAGAGCACAGCATTCATAATGCTGGGGTCACTGGTTCAAGTCCAGTCATAGCTACCACGAATTCTAAAGCCCGCGACGTATGCAAATACTCGCGGGCTTTTTCGTCTTGCACTGTTCAAAATCGCTGAAAACGATATTTTCTTTCGATATGGCTATTATCAGAAAAAAACGCCTCAATATCTCGGCGATCCACCCCAGCAATTTGGGCTGATCTTAAATGACTTAGACAAGCCAACTCCTTGATACTTCTTTGCTCAGGAACGATAGAGAGAAGATTCAAAGATGCCAGTTTATTCAAGCCAAGAAGAGGCTCATAACTTTCGACAATCATCTTCTTACTGCTGGAATCCCATGACGGTAAAGTTTCCAAAGACAGTGCCTCTAAATTATCCAGAGCCTCCAATCCAGAAAGTGACATCAGCTTTGGCATATGCAGAACGCGCAGAGATTTCAGGCCCTTCAGCCCAGAAAGAATATCAAATGATTCTTCTTTAAAACCCGCGATTTCCAATTCAACCAAATTTTTGTAATGGGATATTTCTTTATTCGTTTTATATTTGCAGTGCCAGACTCTGAGGCAACGAATCTGATCAGCCACATCTGATACAGGCATAACCTTGGAGGTATCTCGTATAAATTCAAGAATCACTGATTTCCCTCTCCGATAATAAACAGCAATAACTTAATGGAAATTCATTTATTATTCCTGAACCATTTTACCCTGCGCCAAACGATTATTACCCCCCTCTCCCGCAACCATTTCCTGATTTTTATTTCCCTGCCCTGCAATCTCTTCTTCAATTAACGGCTGCCACCAGTAACTGAAACGCTGTTCGCTGCCGATAATCGCACCTTCGCCAATGGTCGGTGTAACCAGCGCAATATTGCGTTGTTCGGCCTGCTGCCGTACCTGTTCCAGCGGGTCGTACCAGGCATGAATAGAAAGGTCGAAGGTGCTGTTATGGATGGGCAGCATCTGTTTACCACGTAAATCGATATGCGCCTGTACACTCTGCTCCGGCATCATATGCACATGTGCCCAGCGCGGGTTGTAGGCGCCGTTTTCAATCATGGTTAAATCAAACGGGCCGTAGCGCTCGCCGATACTTTTAAAGCCGTCAAAATAGCCGCCATCGCCACTGAAAAAATAGCGTTTATCATCGCGGATAATCACCCAGGACGCCCACAGGGTTTCATCACCGTCCAGCACGCCGCGGCCGGAAAAATGCTGCGCCGGAGTCGCGGCTAATAAGGTGTCACCAATCCGGGTTTCCTGCCACCAGTCGTGTTCGTGAATACGCTCTGCGCTTACGCCCCAGTCACGCAGATACTGGCCAAGCCCCAGCGGTACATAAAAGCCTTCTGCCCGGTCGGCCAGTGCACGAATGCTGGCTTCATCCAGATGATCGTAATGGTTATGGGAAATAATAATGCCGGTCAGTGCGGGTAATTCGTCCAGACCAATAGGCGGTTGATGAAAACGTTTGGGCCCTGCCCACTGCACCGGAGAGGCACGTTCGGAGAATACCGGGTCCAGCAACCAGAGTTCGCCATTAAGTGCCAGCAGCAGGGTTGAGTGGCCGATGCGGTATACGCGATGTTCTCCGGCAGGCAGCTGTTGCAGCTCTTCGGCATTGAATGAGCGCACCGGAATGGCCTGTGAGGGTACCGAGCGCGGATGTTTGCGGGTCGCCAGCTCCCAGAATATTCCGGCGACCTCTTTCAGCCCCTGTGCCGGGCGCGGCACCGGATTCACAAACTGCTTTTCTGCAGGCAGGTATTGTGGTGATTGTTGCAGCCGTTCGCTCTGAATGCTGCTCTGCGTACGGTTACTGGCACAGCTGCTCAGCAACACAGGGATCACCACCAGTAAAATCAGAACCGTTACCGCTCCGGCTGCCAGAATGGGGGATTTCATGTGTTCCTCCGGCCCACCCGGGGCATTTTGATCGCCCTATATTAAGTAACCGATGGTTATTAATAAACCATTTCAGACGACCACTGTGTTCTCTCCAATGAATTAATCGGGGCTCTGTAACGCCTCAGTCTGCTGATGGGCAAAAGCCAAGACATCATCCAGCGGCGGATGATCACCTTCGTCGCGGCCATAATACGCCCGCCGGATCACGCCATTGGCATCTATAAAAAAGTTCATCGGCATGGTGTGTAACGCGCCACTGAAAGCGCTCGGCCAGTAGCCTTTTACCAGCATGGAATACAGCACGGTCGGCAAGCGCAACAACATTCCTTTAACCACCCCCAGCCAGGAATATTGCACACCAAAACGACGGTGAACGCGGGCTTTGGCATCCGCCAGAATCGGATAGGCTGAATCATGACGTTCTGAATAGGCCCGCAGATCATCCAGCGAGGAATCAAACACGGCCACCACCTGAAAATCCTCTGGCAGTTGCGCTTTCAACTGCAACAGGCGATGTAAGCGTAAATTGCAGAATGGACAAGCAGCAAAGCGGAAGAACACCAGCAAGGCAGGTTTTCCCAGCAACTGCGTGCTGCTGAACACAGTGCCATCCAACGCCGGTAATTCAAAGGCGGGTATCTTTTGCCCTGGCTGCAATCTGCCCGATACCGGAGGTTCTCCGGCCGGGATATTTTTATTACCGTCACTGTTATTGTTTTGCGGTTGGGGAGAGGCTGGCTGATTCATTACTGTTCCTTTATAGGGCCTGTGCACGCCACGGGTTAAAACTCTCTGCCTGTTGTCGCTGTAGCGGTGCATTTCTTACGATGCTTTTCTGTTACTTCTTTTTATAACCGTAAACGTGCGAAAGAAGTGGCGATCAATATTCTGTTAACACTCCGTAACCGGAACGTAATCTCTTGGTAAAAGCCCGATAAAATGCTCAGCCCAGGGTATGAAAGTGTTAACTGCTAAGCATTATTTCTGTCTTTACCGCCATACACTGTACGACTGTTTAACCGTCAGAGTGTTGTGCTATGAACCATGCTTTTGCCCTTGATGAGCGTGCACCCGGTTACCATGACGACCATACAGCTCAGCCATTACTCCGCGATGTTCTGGCCGATGCGGTAAATAACAGGCTGCTGTTTCCTTCCGCAGCCGATCTGCGCGGCTTCAGCCGCCATCAACATAAAAATCAGCTGCAGTTCAGTGTGCAGACGGCTGCCGGCGCATTTTTTATTAAATGCCAGGAGCTGGCTTATCTGCCGCGCTTTGCCGCTGAACAGGAATGCCTGCTGCGGATGATGGCCACGCAAACCATCGCAGCCTGCGCACCACTGGCACTCGGCTCAGTTAAACAGCCGGATATCCAGCCGATGGCATATCTTATCCTGCAGCATATACCTCTGGCAGTACACGGTGACTGGTTCAGTGCCGGGCAGCAACTGGCGCAAATGCACCACCACACCACAGATAAAGGCTATGGTTTCGAGCGTATGACCTGGTGTGGCGAAACCGCTCAGGACAACCGCTGGCAGGAAAGCTGGCGTGAATTTTTTATCGGCCAGCGTCTGCAGCCCTTACTCGCGCAACTGCTTGAACGCGGTATCCGCCTGGCGCACAGCCAGAAAGCCTTACAGCGTGCCAGTGAGATACTGGCCTGCCACCAGCCTGATGCTTCGTTACTGCACGGCGATTTATGGTCGGGTAATATTGGCTTTAATCCGGATAAACAATTGTCTTACCCGGTATTATTTGATCCGGCAAGCTATTACGGCGATGCCGAAACCGATCTGGCGATGACCGAGTTATTCGGCCGCTTCCCGAAAAAATTCTACGACGGTTATGAAAGTATCAATCCGTTATCTGCCAACTATGAAAAACGCCGCCCGGTGTATCAGCTCTATCATCTGTTAAATCATGCACTGCTGTTTGGTGGCAGTTATATTCCCCAGGCCGAAGCGTTAATGGCGAAGATCTGATTTTTTCGTGGCATTTAAAACCTGAACGTAAAAAAGCCCGGAAATTCCGGGCTTTTTTACGTTCAGGAATTTTTATCTTAAGGATTCAGGCGCTGCTTTTTCCATTCACCGGCTGCCATAGAATATTCCAGCCGGTCATGCAGACGATGCTCACCACCCTGCCAGAATTCCATACGCGCAGGTTTCAGGCGATAGCCACCCCAGTAATCCGGCAGCGGTACGTCCTGCCCGGCGTACTGCTCAGATACCTCAGCAAACTTAGCCTCCAGCGTAGCGCGGTCGGCCAGAGGACGGCTTTGCGCTGACGCCCAGGCACCAAGCTGGCTTTCCCGTGGACGGGAGTGAAAATAGGCTTCAGCCTCGGCACGGCTGATTTTTTCTACCAGGCCCTGAGCCTGAACCTGACGCTCCAGATTGATCCAGAAAAAATGCAGACTGGCGTGAGCGTTATCAGCAAAGTGCTGGCCTTTATTGCTGTCGTAATTGGTAAAAAATACGAAGCCATTTTCGTCGTAGGCCTTCAGCAGCAGAATACGCTGCCAGGGCTGGCCTGCGGCATCAACCGAAGCAACCGTCATAATGGTTGGCTCCAGTGGGTTAGTGCCACGGTATTGCTCAAACCAGGCATGAAACTGAGTCATAGGGTCGGCCGCTGCCGTTTGTTCGTCTAACCGGCCCTGAGTGTATTGCCGACGGATATCACCTAAATTAACCATTTAACTCTCCTGCCTGTGTTCATAATAACGATGCTGAAAGTCTAACCTTTGCAATCGTTCTGAATATTGATCTGTCGCCCTGAGCGGTTTAAAACGCGAGAAAATCAAACGCACGCAGCAATGCAAACAACAGACAAAACAACGCGGTCTGAGCCAGCTGCCGGTTCAGCTTTATGCCATAACGCCGCCAGATGCGCAGCACCAGCCACAGTGCGGCCGGCAACGCACACCAGACAAAGCTCAGAATATTCGTTGGTAACAAGACAAAGGGCAATAAAATCAGCGCGGCATACACCAACCGGGTGGCACGCTCCCCCAGCCACAGTGCCAGAGTGGTTTTGCCAGCCAGCGCGTCGCTGTCGCGGTCACGCAGATTATTCACCAGCATAATGGCCGCCGTCAGCAAACCCATCTGTACCGCCGCCAGCCACACATCCGGCGGCAATGTCTGGCGCTGCAGATAATAACTGCCGCACACTGCCAGCAAACCGAAAAACAGAAAGACTGTCACCTCCCCCAAGCCATGGGAAGCCAGCGGCACCGGGCCGGCACTGTAAGCCAGTACCCCCAGCACTGAGGCCAGCCCCAGCAAGGCAAAGGGCCAGCCGCCCTGCAATACCAGCCAGCCACCGCTGATAACAGCCAGCAATAAGCTCAGGATCAGCCCGCCCTGCAGCTCACGCACACTGAGCCAGCCCGATTGTGCTGCCCGCGCCGGACCAAGGCGCGCGCCGTCATCGATGCCACGCTGAAAATCGAACAGGTCATTGGCAATATTCACCGCCACCTGCAGTGCCAGTGCACACAGCAGAATCACCAGCGCCAGCGACCAGGAAAATCCCCCGGCCGCCGCTGCCATACTCTGGCTGAGTAATACCGGTGCCAGTGCCGCCGGTAAGGTTTTGGGTCGTGCGGCCAGAACCCAGGCCTGTTGTTTGTTCACAAATTGTCCTTATCACTTGCCCTTATACATCGGGCTGTCAGCGGGCAAAGTGCACAGCTGACGCTTTCTTACCCGTCTGCGGCCTGCTTTGGCAGTCAGGACGCAGCTCTTTTGCTATGATGCGCGCCTGTTCTTTGCCGACCGTTACAGGTGTTGTTATGTCTGATCAGAATTACCCGACCGCTCCGCTTTCCCGCCGTCTTGCGGCGCTGGCTTACGATGCTCTGGTTCTGATTGCTCTTTATATTATGCTCGGCGGCCTGCTGGTCACCGCTGTATCCAAAATCATCGGCAGTCCGGAGTTTGTGCGTCTCAGCCCGGCGATGTCGATGTCCGTCATGTTTACTATCTGCTTTCTTTATTACAGCCATTCCTGGCGTCGTGGCGGCCAGACCATTGGTATGAAAGCCTGGGGACTGAAACTACTGAACGACAACAATAAAGGCACTGGCATTCAGCTCAGCCAATGTATGCTGCGCACCGGGGTTGGTTTTTTCTCGCTGTTGTTTGTGGGCCTCGGCTTCTGGTGGATGCTGTTTGATAAACAACAACGCAGCTGGCACGACATCGCCTCTCTGACGCGTATGGTTTATATCCCGAAAAACATGAAATAAACGCCCCTCCGGCCCTGCCCACGCCCCGCGCCATCCCAAACTGGCCGGGGCGCTTACCCCGCCTTACGCATCAGCAGCACACCCAGCAAGAAGCAGCCGGCAATCGGGATAATGCTCGCCCAGATTGGCGCAAAACCGAACACAATGCTGGCCGGTGCCAATAATTCCTCCGCGTATTTATACACCAGCCCGACCAGAATACCGGAGAAAATCCGGTAACCCGGTGTCACTGCGCGCAACGGCCCGAAAATAAAAGAAATACCCAGAATCACCAGCGCAAAAGTACCTAAAGGTTGCGTGACCTTACGCCAGAAGGATAATAAATAATTGTCGGCATTCAGCCCCTGCTTAGCCAGATAACGGGTATAGCTGAACAGGTTGGAAATCGACATATCACGCGGCTGTATCATCACCACACTGAGACTTTCCGGGGTTAACTCGGTATCCCATGAAGCGGTAGGAAAACGCCGCACTTCGGTACGGTCCCCCAGCAACAATACATCCTGCACGTCTTCCATCTGCCAGTGCGAGCGCTGATAAATCGCCCGCTGCGCTGTGCGTACCCGCTGCAGCTCGCGGTCGACATCAAATTCATACAGGGTTACACCGTGCAGTACGCCACCGGGCTCAACCGCGGTAAAACGCATAAAATCGTAGCCTTCACGGTGCCAGTAACCCTTGCCCTTATTCGATAAAACATCGCCTTTGCCCTGGGCTACGGCTTTCTGTGACTGGGCAATACGCTCCAGCGTCGGAATAGCAAACTCAGCCAGCAGCAGGCTGAAAACCATCAGTACCGCCATTGGCTTGAGCACAGAGATACTGATGCGCGCTACGGAAATACCGGCAGCACGCATTACCGTTAATTCGCTGTTGGCGGCCATGCTGCCAAGACCAGCCAGACAACCGATCAGACAGGCCATCGGCATATATTCATAGGCACGGCGTGGCAGACGCAGGCCCATAAATTCCAGCGCCTGAGCAAACTGATAATCGCCTTTCAGCTGATCGAGTTCGTCTACTAAGGTAAAAATCGCATCCAGGCCAACAATCACAATAATGACCACCAGCGTGGCCATAAACACATTACGCGCGACGTAGGAATCCAGCTGATTCATTACAGGCCCTTAATCTTGCGCCGGCGAATCCACTCCGGCAGTAACAACAAACCCGCCGCAATCAGCAGATAAACAATATGAAGACTCCACAGGCCGATGGCCGGATTGAGCGTACGTTTTTCAATCATGCCGGTCATGGCAATCAGCAGCGAGATATACACCATAAATAACACGATGGCGGGAAACAGCCGGGCAAAACGCCCCTGACGCGGATTCACTTTCGATAACGGAAAAGCAATCAGGGTGACAATAGGCACCATTAAAATTAATGAAATACGCCACTGTAGCTGTGCCTGATGCTTAGGCTCAGCCGAGCCGATCAGTTCCAGCGTTGGTACGGCTTCTTTACGCAGCTTGCGCCGCTCTTCCGGCTCGTCGGCAATTTTTACGCCGTATAAATCAAAATCCAGCACCTGCAACTGAGCACTGCCCGGAGTCAGGTCGTAACGGCGGCCTTTATGCAATTCCAGAAAGCGTGAGCCGGTTTCATCACTGACATACTGAGTGCCGCGTTCAGCCAAAAGCAGCGTGTTGCCATCGGCAATAAACACCTGGTGCATCTGGGTTTTATCGCCCGACAGCGATTCGGTATAGGTCACACGGGAGCCTGTAGCGGTACTCTGAAAACGCCCCGGTGCCAGTAATTCAAACTCGGTTAATTTCGATTGTTTTTCATACAGGTTTTCCATTTTCTGCGCGCCCCAGGGGCTCAGCACCAGGGTGAAACTGGCCACCAGCAGGGTCAGAAACAGCGCCGGAATCATGGTGTAACCGAGTAATTTTTTATCCGAAAAACCGGTGGCGGTGAGAACCGTCATCTCGCTTTCCGCGTACAGACGGCCATAGGTCAGCAGGATGGAAATAAACAGCGCCAAAGGCAGAATCATTTCCAGAAAAGACGGTAAACGCAAAAGCAGGGTAAAAAACACAATATCCAGCGACACCTCACCGGCGGCGGCCGCTGCCAGCTGCTGAATCAGACGACCACTCATCAGGATCATCAGCAGCACAGTGGTCACTGCCACCAGTGAGCCGGCCAGTTCCCGGGCCAGATAACGGAAAAGAATCAAAATACTTACCTTATTGCTAACAAACGGCTGTGTTCCGCCCTTGATTTTCGTACACTTGAACGCATCTTTGAGTCAAACGGGCAGGCAACACCGCCCTTTCTTTTCCCGTCAGGAGCCATCATGCAATATCAGATTTCCACGAATTCTGCCGCCGATGTTCAAGCCAGCTGTATTGTGGTCACTCTCGACCAGTCAGGCAAGCTGTCTGACGCCGCCGCTGCCATCAATAATGCCAGTAACGGTTTTATTCAGGCCCGCATCGATGACAAAGACATCAGCGGTAAACTGGCCCAGACCCTGTTACTGCCGGCCGTTGCCGGGGTAAAGGCCAGCCGCGTATTACTGGTTGGCACCGGTAAAGACACCCTGACCCGCAGCAGTGCGGTTAAAGTGCTGAACGCCATCGCCAGCGCCAGCAGCGGTTTTTCCGGCAGCATTGCGCTGGCCCTGAATGAACTTGCCAATGATAACCTGAGCGAAGAATGGCTGGCAGAACAAAGCGCCATGGCCTTCGGCAACGCGCTGTACCGTTTTACCGAAACCAAAAGCAAGCAGGATGACGACGTTCGCCAGCCCGACAGCATTATCTGGCTGGGCAGCGATGTCAGCGCCGCGCTGAATAAAGGCGAAGCCGTGGCTCAGGGCGTGGCTTACGCCAAAACCCTCGGCAATATGCCACCGAATATCTGTACCCCAAGCTATCTGGCCGAACAGGCACAAGAGCTGGCCGCCAGTGGCGCGCTGGACGTTACCATTCTGGATGAAGACCAGCTGGAAGAAATGGGCGCCGGCGCCTTTGTTTCCGTCGCCAAAGGTTCGTCTGAGCCGGGCAAAATGATCATCATGAAATACAACGGTGCCGCCGATAAAAACGCCGCGCCGCATATGATTCTGGGTAAAGGCATCACCTTTGATACCGGCGGCATCAGCCTCAAGCCGGGTCTGGGCATGGATGAAATGAAATACGATATGTGTGGCGCCGCTTCCGTGCTCGGCACCATGCAGGCCTTGCTGGCATTAAAACCCGCCATCAATGTCATCGGCATGATCACCAGCGCCGAAAATATGCCCGCCGGTCATGCCAGCAAGCCCGGTGATGTGGTCGCCAGTTTGTCCGGCAAAACCATCGAAATTCTGAACACCGACGCCGAAGGCCGCCTGGTGCTGTGTGATGCCCTGACCTACGGTATCGACAACTTTAAACCGGCATCCATCGTTGATATCGCTACCCTGACCGGTGCCTGTATGGCCGCTCTGGGTCGCGTTAATTCCGGTTTATTCACCACCGACGAAGCACTGGCCGGTGAGCTGCAGAATGCCGCCAGCCACAGCGGTGACAAAGTATGGCGTCTGCCACTGGAAGACGATTATCAGGAACTGCTGGATTCCAACTTTGCCGACATCGCCAATATCGGCGGCCCGCTGGCCGGTGCCACTACCGCCGCCTGCTTCTTGTCGCGCTTTACCGAAGGCACCCCATGGGCGCACCTCGATATTGCCGGAACCGCATGGAATACCGGTGGTAAAACCAAGGGCTCGACCGGACGTCCGGTGCCTTTATTGGTGAATTATTTGCTGGCGAAGTAAGCGGTAGCAGAGCATAAAAAACGGCCAACCCAAGTGTTGGCCACTGCTTTCCTATAGTCTGGAGTGGCATCGTGTGACTTCAGGCTGTGCATTGTGGGAGCGGCTTTCAGCCGCGATATCTGGTTTATTTTGTGGCCGTTCGCCTCGTTGGTTCTGATCTCGTCTAAAGGTTTGATACCGCTGCGCGGGCTGGCTTTTCTGGCTGAAGCCAGGCCCTATGACCTCTTTGAGGGGTCTTACCCCTCACGCCGGTCGGGCAAACTCCCCGCTTCGCGCTGTGCAGGACTTAACCCGCGTTGAATAATCCTGCCATCCCGGTAACACGAATAATGGCCCGTCCATGGGCCTATTCGCTCGCCCGGCATCCATGCCGGGACGTACCGGCGCAGTATCATTCAACCCGGCGCCCTGCAGGCGCACAAACTATGACGCGAAGCCATATTTCAAAGCAGGCTGTGCACTGTGGGAGCGGATCTTATCCGCGACAAACCAGCCCTACCCTCACGCTGACCTTCTCGTTCCCACGCTCTGCTTTCTCGTTCCTACGCTCTGCTTTCTCGTTCCTACGCTCTGCTTTCTCGTTCCCACGCTCCGCGTGGGAATGCAACTGCAACCGTGGCTGAAAGGGCCAGCAGATTGCTTAAACTGGCGTCCTGCAGGCGCACAAACCATCACGCGAAGCCATATTTCAAAGCAGACTGTGCACTGTAGGAGCGGATCTTATCCGCGACAGGCCAGCCCTACCCTTACGCTGATAGGTAGGGTGGGCACTGCCCACCAAAGCCGTTGTCGCCTCTTGCCACTTGTAACCAGTTTTATCAATTATTGAACCCAACCCCGAATTTAAGTACTCTCGAACCAAAGCAGGGATGCCGCCATATCGTACGAACACACCGTCCAGACACACGCCCTCCCCGCTTACAATCCCGAATGATAAAACCACGCGATTCCTGCCCTGCGTATACAAGGACGGGCGGCAGCGTGTCTAGGATAAAAAGAACAGATAAACGCTGGTTACTGTCGGAAGTAATAGCTGCAAAGTCTAAAGAGCAGTTCAGAGTAAAAGCGCACATGCGCGTTTATATCCTGACAAGCAAGAAAATAACGATGATTTTTACAGCCCGGACAGTGGCTTAGGCTGAAAATCTAAATAAGGGCTTAGGTGTGTTAATGAGCATGCCTACGAATAAACTAATGTTATGTTTCCCTCTAGTTTAGAGAGCTGATTATGGAAGAAGAAAAAAGTCTAGATTTGATGGGAATTAAGCCCGTTGCAAAAGCAGTAGAAAAGGCAACCGATAAAACTGTTGACGGACTAGGTTCATTTTTCGGCGCGATTTGTATGCCCGCTGCTGAAGAATTCGGTTTGCTTTTAAAAGATAAGGTTGCAGCTTATCGCCAAAGAAACCTTGAGAAGATATCTCAGAAGGCTCAAAAGAAAATAGAACACCAAAAGATTGAACTATCTGGTCAAGCAAACCCTGTGTTGGTACGGGAAGTGTTGGAGGAGGCTTCTTGGTGTGAAGATGAAGATATTCAATCCATGTGGGCTGGCTTACTGTCTGTTGCGGCTGGCAATACGGCAGTTTCGGATGACTCTTTAGTTTATACGGATACTTTGAAGCGCCTTACTCCATTTCAAGCTCGACTTATAAACGAAATATATTTTGACCCTAGATGCTGTAGTGTTAAGCCACCAATTGGAAATCATGAAGATGATGCTTTCTACCCAGAAAACAAGTTAATTTACACTATTGTAGATATCCTAAAGGTTTATCCCGGTGATTTATCTGAAATCGTCCCAATTGCAAATTCTAGCCATGAGAAGATCCTAGCTACAGAAAATGATCATCCCATAGCTTTATCAAGATTCAGACCACAGATTGAAGCTTTGAAGGTTCTCGGGCTAATCCACGATGTTAAGTTCTTGAATAATGGCAAGGAAGGAATATATGTATTCCCCTCCTTGAAAGGCCTTGATTTTTTTATGCGTTGTTTAGGTTACAGTGTTTATCCTCTGGAGGCGTTCATTTTAACGTTACAGCACTGGAATCAGCTGAAAGATATAGACCCATTCACATACAAAAAAACATAACAAGTCAATCAACTACGCGCCTACGGCGCCGGACAGCTAAAAGCGCGGCTTCGCCACAACGCTGCCGGTTATTGAAGCGTTAGGCCCCTCAAAAGGAAATCATAAATATGCCCAAAGTATGTGGTATTGAACTTAAAGGATCAGAGGCAATATTGGCAATTATCGAGGTCAATGATGGCGGGCAACAATATATAAATATTGAACCTAGAAAAATTAAAATTGGAAATGATGAATCGACCGAAGCGGTCCTGTCTTTTTTTGAGTCTTTTAAAAATTATGTAACAGACAACCATATAGATACTGTGGTTGTTAAAAAAAGAAAGAAAAATGGCTCTATGTCTGGCGGCGGAGTTTCTTTTAAGCTTGAAGCGTTGATTCAAATGAATGGAGTTGCAGAAGTTGCTTTTGTTTCAGGGCAAGGAATTTCAGCATCACACAAAAAAGATAACTTTGATCTTCCAGATGGAATCAATAAATACCAAGAGACGGCGTTCATGTCAGCCAGCTTTTATCTTAGGAAAAGCAGATGAGTGCGCTATTTATAGATAGCGTTAGCGCGCCTGATGAGATTAAAGACCAGTTGAAAATCCTCTCCAAGGACATAAAGCTTACTAGGGAAATCACAAAAGGAGGAAATGGTTATCTCTTTTTCGGTGAAAATCGCATTCTTCGTACGAGCATAGCCGTCAAGTTTTACTACTGGGGAGGCGATAAGAAATATCACGCTGAGCCTAGTGTTTTAGCTGCAATTGAGTCTCCACACGTACTGTCCGTACATAATGCTGGCCTATTGAATGGCGAGTGGGCATATTTTGTCACCCCTTACTGTGCCAGCGGTGACTTGGATGACTTGATTGATAAAACTGAGTTGGGTAATTTTCTAGCTATTGATCTAACATGTCAGCTACTTACAGGCATAGGGGCGCTTCATAAAAAGCGTTTTTTACATCGAGACTTGAAGCCAGCTAATATATATTTAAGTGATCAGAGACAATCAATTATTGGTGACTTCGGTTCAATCAAACACCTGCCAGAGTCATCGACAGTGATTCCCGCTTCCGGACACGCTGTTCTGTATCGCCCACCTGAATCAATTGAAACCAATAGTTATGGCTTTACCGGTGACATATATCAAGCCGGGATTGTTCTTTATCAGTTACTCGGAGGCAATCTCCCTTACGATGAATTCTATTGGTTAAGCAAAAAAGAGCGCCGAACATACAATGAATTAAGTTCAGACGCTGATAAATCAATATATTCCGATCAGTGCCTAAAGGCTAAGATATTAAAAGGGAAGATTATCGATTTGAACTCCTTGCCACCTTGGGTTCCTGAAAAGCTAAAGCGCATAATCAGAAAGGCAACACATATTGACCCATCGAGGCGGTTTCCAACGGCATCAGCATTCCATGTTCAGCTTAACAATATACGATCTGAGACCCTAGACTGGGCCATTGAAGATGGCTTTCCAATTCTGAGAGGAAAAACATCTTTTCGGATAGTTGATGAAGATGGAAATATTTATGTGCAAAAAAACAGAAATGGATCGCAGTGGAGAAAAGATAACTCAATTACCGGAAGTTCACTTTCTGAGATCGTTTCAGAAATCATGAGATCGGCCTAACAAGCGCATGTTGTCGGACTGTGATCCTGCCCCGCTTTAACGGACACCAAAGTCAAACTAACAAGGTGTCCAATGCCCAAATATACTCAGCCAAGAAAGACCTGGCAGTATTCAAATGAATTTAACGTGAAAGCAGTTCAGCTAAGTCTGAATGAAGGGATTCTGGTTCAGGAAATTGCCACTTCTCATTATTTTTAGCAATTCAGTCCGCGCTTTCCTGATTCCGGGGTTTGGCTTTGGCATCCGCGCTAGCCAGCATTTCTTCCATTTCCGCCTTCTGTTTTAACGCACAGGCATGGAGTTTTTGCTGGCGCATACGGCGGATTGCTTCCAGCGGGTTTTCTGCAGGTTCGCTCTGCGCTTCCGCTCTCACATCAGATGCGCCTTTCATATCAAATGACCCGCTGATATCAGACTCACTCATCATCACTCGCCTTTTTAATCAGAAAACGAAATACGCCATCAACCTCTTCCTGCAGCAATAATTCATGCTCCAGAAAATTGCAGAATTTTAAAAAATCGCGCCGGGTCGAAGGGTCGGTGGCGAGAATTTCCACCACCTGACCAATCTTCATATCGCGGATCTGGTTATGCAGCATCATCACCGGTTCCGGGCAGAACAGCCCTTTGGTGTCGAGATGAAAATCAATGGCTGTGTCGTTCATAACTCTCTTCTTACCTGTTCGTTTTGCCTGGTCGTACTGTCCGCTCGTTTTGTCTGCAGAGCCTGTGTTCACTCAGACCAGAGCCTTGCGTGACGGCAGTAAACCGCGCTGTACCAGCGCCCAGACCGCACTCATCGCCGCCACACACAAAATGGCTGACAGCACAAAGTGGCCATCATACCCCAGAGTTTTGGCGCTGAAACCGGAAAGTGCACCGGCCAGCATACCGGCAATAATCACCAGACAGCTTTGCAGGGCATAATCGGCGGCGGCACAGTGCTCGCGGCAGCGGTCCATCATCACGGTAAATAACGCTGCCGTCGCCATACCACCAGCAATGTGCTCAACAATCACCGCCAGATAAATATGCAGCCAGTCCGGCGCCTGCCCTGCCGCCGGCTGCAGGCCGAGATACGACAGCAGCGCCAGCGCTTCGAGCAATAAAAATCCGAGTAATGCGCTTTGCCGGCCGAGCTTACCGACCAGCCAGCCACCGCCCAGCGCACCAAGCAGACCGGCCAGAAAACCCACGGTTCCCAGAATCAGACCCATCTGCTCCAGTGTGACTCCGGCATCGCTCAGCATCGGCCGGATCATCGGCGTACCAAAGGCATCACCGAATTTATACACCAGCAGAAACAGCAGCCAGAACGCGGCGTATTTCAGGCGGAAAAAGCCCAGCCACAAAGGCCACAGCGGCTGGCGGTCAACCACATGCGGCTGCGGCTTAAACCACCACAACGGCAGCGAGCCGAACAGCATCAGCAACGCCAGCAGCAACAATGAATTCTGCCAGCCCAGCAACGGATACAGCGACACCAGCGCGCCACCGGCCAGAATCATCCCGACCCGGTAACCGGCGACCTGAATTCCATTACCGATACCGCGCTGCTCCGGCGGCAGGTTTTCTACGGCCATGGCATCGGTGGCGATATCCTGCGTCGCCATCAGGGTGTTCAGCATTAACAACAGGCCGACAAACACCGCCATCGCCTGCCCGGTCCATAAATCAAGCGGCTGACTGGCAATCACAACCAGCACTGCCACCGCACTGTAATTCATGGTCAGAATCCAGCTGCGGCGGAATTCCTGTTGTCGCAGCGAAATACGGTCGAGCCAGGGCGCCCAGATAAATTTCAGCGCCCAGGGCAGCGCCAATAAAGACAACAGACCAATAATGGTCAGGTCCATGCCCTGCTTACGCATCAGCGCCGGCATCGCCTGCCCGAAAAAGCCATGGGGCAACCCCTGCACAATATAAAGCCCGCTTAAGGCCAGCCATTTATTCATTCTGTTTCCGCTGCTGTTTTATGTTTATTCATGCCTGTTGCGCGCCCGACTTTACACATTGAGCTGCGGCTGCGCCAGCTACACAACTCTGTTTTTCGGCCCATAAAAAAACCCCGCAAAAGCGGGGTTAAATTTATAAGTATTATGAGGTGAGAGTGTAGTTATTGTCTCGTTGGTGCGTTGTTGTTTCGGTCTGGAACGACTCAGCGTTCCAGAATAGCCACAACGCCCTGACCGCCAGCGGCACAGATCGAGATCAGACCACGGCCTGAACCTTTCTCTTCCAGCATTTTCGCCAGCGAGGCCACAATACGGCCGCCGGTGGCTGCAAACGGATGGCCGGTCGCAATGGAGGAACCGTTCACGTTCAGCTTGCTGCGGTCGATGCTACCCAGCGGCTTGTCCAGACCGAGTTTTTCTTTGCAGAATTTCTCGTCTTCCCAGGCCTTCAGGGTGGAAGCGACAACGCCGGCAAAGGCTTCGTGGATTTCGTAGAAATCAAAGTCCTGCAGGGTCAGACCAGCGCGTTCCAGCATACGTGGTACGGCATAAGCCGGTGCCAGCAGCAGACCTTCTTTATCTTTGTTGCCGTCTTTACCGAAGAAATCGACAGACGCGGTTTCATGGAAGCTCAGGTAAGCCTTAACCGGCAGGTTGTGTGCTTTCGCCCACTCTTCAGACGCCAGCAGAACCACAGAAGCACCATCGGTCAGCGCTGAGGAGTTACCTGCGGTCAGCGTACCTTTTCCGGATTTCTTATCGAAAGCCGGTTTAAGGCTGGCCAGTTTTTCCAGATTTGGCGTGCGCGCCAGATTGTCTTTTTCCAGACCCAGGTAAGGGCTGACCAGATCATCGAAGAAACCACGGTCGTAAGCGGCCAGCAGATTGGTGTGGCTGTTAAAGGCGATTTCGTCCTGCTCTTCACGCGAGATGCCCCACTCTTTTACCGTCAATTCGGTGTGCTCACCCATGGACAGATTGGTGCGCGGCTCGCCGTTGCGCGGTACCAGCGGCGCCAGATGCTTAGGGCGGATTTTCGCCAGCAGCTTGAGCTTTTCACCGGTGGTCTTGGCGCGGTTTACGTCCAGCAGGATTTTACGCAGGCCTTCGTTCACACCGATCGGCGCATCGGAAGTGGTATCGGAACCACCGGCAATCGCGCTGTCGATCTGGCCCAGGGCAATTTTATTCGCCGCCATAATGATGGCCTGCAGACCGGTACCACAGGCCTGCTGAATATCAACACCCGGAGTACGTGGGTCGAGGGCGGTACTGAGCAGGGTTTCACGCGCGAGGTTAAAGTCACGGCTGTGCTTGATTACCGCACCGGCAATGAATTCGCCAATCTGCTCGCCCTGCAGATTGTAACGGTTAACCAGACCATTCAGCGCTGCAGTCAGCATGTCCTGGTTAGAGGCATAGGAATACGCGGTGTTGGAACGCGCAAAAGGAACACGGTTACCGCCAATGATGGCTACGCGGCGGATGGTCTGTTTAGCACTGCTCTTGGTCATGCCGGAAATCCTGTATTGGGTCTGATTATTGGGTAAACATAGATATCACAACGGCAGGCTCAGCGTACTCTGCCATAAACGCTGTTCAGTTTAGCGCCCGCACAAGGGCTGGCATTGGCTGAAGTGACAGTTTTCCCCTCTTATCTGGTCAATTTCACTCCTGATAATTGCTGCTGTAATCTGCTACCGTCCGGCGCTGTGCCATTTTCTTTGTTATCTGTGTGTTAATCAGGACCCGACCATGAGCAATTTTATTGAATCTGTACTCGACAGCAGTATGGGCCGCAGTCTGATGAAATCAGTTCTGCCCAAATCGATTGAACTGAAACGCTACAACCCGAATCAGGCGACTTACTTCGAAGGCCGTGTGCTGATCGGCGCCTGCGAAAACGCCGCGCTGCTGAGTGACATCATGCGCAACCTGAAAGATGCCAAGGCCAGCGTATTCTTCCCGGCAGCAGCAAAAACCGCTGCCGCCATCGTGGCTGCTGCTGCCGAGCACGGTGTTAAGGCCGTTGGTGTTGAGTGCAGCGCCGATATGACCGATAAGTTCGATGCTTTTGTATTCGATGCTTCCGGCTTTGCCGACACCGCCGACCTGAACCAGCTGTATTACTTCTTTAACCCGGTGATGCGTAAGCTGAACAGCAATGGCCGAGTGATCGTACTGGGTCGTCCACATATGAAAGCCGCCACCGGCGAGCAGGCTGCCGCCATGCGCGCACTGGAAGGTTTCTCCCGTTCTGTAGCGAAAGAAATCGGCAAGAAAAGCGCCACCGCTCAGGCGATCTACGTTGAAACCGGTGCCGAGAAAAACCTCGATGCCGCCTTCCGCTTCGTAATCTCCGCCAAGTCCGCTTATGTCGATGGCCAGGTGCTGACCGTGCGTAAAGCGCAGGACGTTGCCTACCCGGACTGGCACAAGCCGCTGGCCGGTAAAGTCGCGCTGGTGACCGGTGCTTCCCGTGGTATTGGTGAATCCATCGCCCGTACTCTGGCGCGCGACGGCGCGACCGTTCTGGGTCTGGATATTCCGCCAGCAGAAGGCGATCTGCGCCGCGTGATGGCCGAAATCGGTGGCGAAACCCTGCTGGGCGATATCTCCTCCGCCGAGGCGCCACAACAGATTTCCGACAAACTGAAAGAAATGGGCGGTGGTGACATCATCGTGCATAACGCCGGTATCACCCGCGACAAGACCCTGGCCAATATGCCGGAACACTGGTGGAACATGACCATCGACATCAACCTGTCTGCGGAAGAGCGTATTAATCACGTGCTGTTTGAACAGGGTACGCTGAACAACGGCGGCCGCATCATCTGCGTATCGTCTATGAACGGTATCGCCGGCCAGACCGGGCAGACCAACTACGCGGCCTCCAAAGCCGGTGTGATCGGTTATGTGCAGTACATGGCTGACGAACTGATGGCCAAAGACATCACCATCAATGCCGTGGCACCGGGCTTTATCGAAACCGCGATGACCGATGCCATCCCGCTGATGACCCGTGAAATCGGCCGTCGCCTGAACTCCCTGTCACAGGGTGGCAAGCCGGTTGATGTGGCGGAAACCATCGCGTTTTTTGCCAATCCGGCGGCGTCCGGTGTCAGCGGTAACATCGTCCGTGTCTGTGGCCAGTCTCTGGTCGGTGCGTAATATCTGACGCTGATAAAAAGCACCGCCTCCGGATTTCCGGAAGTGGTGCTTTTTCCTGATCCAGCGCAACCACAGAATAAATACCCTCTCATTCCCGCTTTGCACAGGCCCCATTCCTGCGACAGCGGTTTCAAATCCTGCAGATACCGCTACACTTGGGTTCAGTCTTCATCTGAATGCAGTGTATGCCCCAAAATTCTATCCAGCATGGTCTGAGTGACGTTTCTCGTCTCGGTATTGGCCGCTATAACCATTTTCTGGAAATGCTGCTCAGTGGCCGTCCGCTGGAAATGCTGCTGAATGAACTGGTACTGCTGATTCAGGAAAAACAACCCGACTGTATTGCCTCCATCATGCTGCTCAGCGATGACGGCAAACGCCTGCTTCCCGGCGCAGCTCCTAACCTTCCTGATTTTTACGTCGCAGCAATGAATGATCTCAGCATTGGTGAGGGGGTCGGTTCCTGTGGCACCGCTGCAGCCACCTCACGCCTGGTCATTGTTGAGGATATTCAGCGTCATCCTTACTGGCAGGATTACCGCGAGCTGGCTGCTCAGGCCAATCTGCGGGCCTGCTGGTCGCAGCCAATTGTGGGCAGTAAGGGTACGGTGCTCGGCGTATTTGGCCTTTACTATCGTGAGGTGCGCCATCCGACCGGCCTCGACCTGCTGCTGATTCACGAAGCCGCCCGCCTGGCTCAGGCCAGTATCGAATTCCGCCGCGCCCAGAACCACCGCCAACTGACCGAAACCATTACCCAGCATCTGCCGCTGGGGCTAATTATTACCGACAGCGAATTTAATATTGTCGAAGTTAATCCCGCTTTCAGTCAGATAACCGGTTACCCCGCCGCTGAAGTGCTCAGCCGCAAACCCGGTTTCTTCTCCGCCGACAGTAAATCCCTGCAGCAGTACCGCGACATCCTCGATAAATTGCCATCCTGGCGCAGCTGGACAACTGAACTGCTGATCAGCCGCCGTAATGGTGAACGCTTTAATGCCGAGCTGTGCTTTTCCGTCGTCCGTAATGAACAAAACGAGATCAAACGTTACGTTGCCCTGATCAGCGACATCAGCGAACGTAAACGCTCGGAAGAAACCATTCAGTATCAGGCCAGCTACGATCTGCTCACCAGCCTGCCCAACCGCAATCTGTTTTATGAACGCCTGAACTGGACTCTGGAACAGGGGCGACGTAAGCAACTCGCGTTTTCTGTGCTGCTGATGGACCTCGATTATTTTAAAGAGATCAACGATACCCTGGGTCACGATGCCGGTGATGAATTACTGGTTAAGGTCGGCACCCGCTTGCAACAGAGCATGCGTCCACAGGACACCATTGCCCGCCTCGGTGGCGACGAATTTGGTTTTATTATTACCGGTGAACACGATCAGCAGGCGCTGCGGGAGTTAGCCGACAAATTACTGAAAAATGTCAGCCGCAGCCTGACCATCCGCCAGATGCGCGACTGCCGCATTTCTTCCAGTATCGGCATCAGTTGCTACCCCGGTGATGGCAGCACTCTGGAACAATTACTCAAGGCTGCCGAACAGGCGGTTTATGCGGCGAAAAATGCCGGCCGTAATGGCTACGCTTTTTTTACACCGGCCATGTTCGAAGCGGCAAAAACCCAGGCTTTACTGCATCAGGAAATGCATTTTGCCGTCAGCCGTAATCAGCTGGAGCTGCATTATCAGCCAATAAAACGCCTCAGCGACAATTGCATAGTGCAGCTGGAAGCGCTGATTCGCTGGAATCATCCGGAACGGGGACTGGTACGCCCAGATCTGTTTATTCCGTTAGCGGAAAAAACCGGCATGATCCGTGAAATCGGCCAATGGGTCAGACAGGAAGCACTGGCCATGATTAATCGCCTGCAGCAACAGGGACTTCATGTTCCGATTGCTGTTAATGTGTCCACCGCCGAATTTTATGACCATAGCCTGGCCGATAAAATTATTGCTCAGGTTGAAGAATCCGGAGTTTCACACGGTAGCCTGCTGGTTGAAATTACCGAGAGTCTGCTGATCCGTAATCAACAGGAAACCCGCACCTTTCTGCAAAAACTGCAACAGGCCGGAATACGCGTTGCACTCGATGACTTCGGTACCGGTTTCTCATCGCTGTCGTATCTGGCCGCGTTTCCCGCCGATAAACTGAAAATCGACCGCAGCTTTATTCATCAGATGACTGCCAATCCCCGTAAGCAGGCATTGGTGGATACCATTATTACCCTAGGCCACAGCCTGAATATGAGCGTGATTGCTGAAGGGGTAGAAACAGAAGAAGAAGAGGCCCTGCTGCGCAGCAAAGATTGTGACAATATTCAGGGCTACTTATTGGCAAAACCTTTGCCAGAGCCTGACCTGCTGAAATTTCTGCAGGGCTATAAAGCCGGTACCGGGCGCGACTGATCTCAGCGCTTTTTCTTTGCCCGTTTTTTCTTCAGATAATCTTTAACCGGTGTTTTTTTATCCGGCAATGCCGCCGCAAAGCGCTCACGCATGGCTTCCACTTTGGCTTCTTTTTCATCATGCATACGCGCATGACGGTGCTTTTCACCAGCCTGGCGAAAATCCACCACGGTGCTTCCGGATTCTTTAGGCTCTGACATTATTGCTCCTATCGCTGATAGCAGGACGCCGCCATAGTCAGGCCATGGTAGCATAAGTCTTTTCTGACGGAACAAAGCTGCTGTTGTGACCACATCGCCTGACTCGCCATCATCGCCTTCTGCCCTGCCCATTGATCCGCTTCTGCCTGACCTGTGCATACAGCTGAGCACGCATATGAATGTGCTGCTGAGTGCCGAACCCGGCGCTGGTAAAACCACCCGCGTACCACTGGCTCTGTTGCATGAAGACTGGCTCGGCGGGCAGAAGATCATCATGCTGGAACCCCGTCGCCTGGCCGCCCGTAATGCCGCGCGCTTTATGGCGCAGCAGCTGAATGAAGCGGTTGGTGAAACCGTCGGCTACCGCATCCGGCTGGAGCAAAAGGTATCAGCCGCTACCCGGATTGAGGTGGTCACCGAAGGTATTCTTACCCGCATGCTGCAGGATGATCCTGAGCTTAACGGTGTCGGCCTGATTATTTTCGATGAATTCCACGAGCGTAACCTGCATTCCGACCTGGCGCTGGCACTGGCGCATCAGTGTCAGCAGCTGTTGCGGCCGGAGCTGCGGCTGCTGGTTATGTCCGCCACCCTTGATGCCGACAGCCTCGGCGACAAACTGCAGGCGCCGCTGTTGCACAGCCCCGGCCGTGGTTTTGCGGTCAGTCATTTTTACCGGCCTCTGCCAAACAGTAACGTCCGTCTGGCCGAGCACTGCGCCAGCGTTATCCGTGAAGCCCTCAACGCTCATAACGATGGCGATGTGCTGGCGTTTTTACCCGGTGTCGCCGATATCAGCCGCGTGCAGACACTGCTGCAGGAGACGCTGAGCGGAGTGCTGGTCGCTCCCCTTCATGGCCAGCTGAGCGACAGTGAACAGAAAACCGCACTGACCCCCGCGCCTGCGGGCATGCGCAAAGTCATTCTGGCCACCAACATTGCCGAAAGCTCGCTGACCATTGATGGCGTGCGCATTGTGGTGGATTCCGGTCTTGAGCGGCGGATGAGCTTCTCTCCGGCCAGTGGCATCAGCCAACTGCAGACCCGTACTATTTCGCAGGCATCCAGTGTCCAGCGTGCAGGCCGCGCCGGACGTCAGGCAGAAGGCTTCTGCTACCGCTTATGGCGCGAAGAAGAACAAAGCCGGCGCGAGCCCCATATCCGCGCCGAAATTCTGGATGCCGATCTGGCGCCACTGCTGCTGGAATTACTGCACTGGGGCGCGGATCTTAACGACCTGCTATGGCTTACGCCTCCGCCTGCCGCCAGCCTCAATCAGGCCCGGCAGGTGCTGACTCAGCTGGGGATGCTGCAGCCGGATGCGCCGCTGCGCCTGAACGAGCATGGTCAGCGCTGCGCCGCCCTCGGCCTCGAGCCACGCTGGGCCCATGCCCTGCTCTGCGCACAACAGCTGGGTATGGCGGCAGAAGCCTGTGAACTGGTTGCCGTGCTGCAGGAATGGCCTCACCAGCAGCGTCACAGCGATGATGCCGAACGTCTGCTGAGTCAGGCGCGCCGCCAGCAAGGCTTATGGAATAACCGCGTACGCCCGCTGGCACAGCGCTGGCAGCGACAGCTGCAGGCAACCTCTTCGCCCAATACTCCGGATGGCAGCCCTGCTCTGGATAGCAGCCCTACTCTGGATTGCAGTTTAATCATCGCCCTCGCCTTTCCCGACCGCATCGCGCTGAAACGCAGCGCTAATGCCCAGACGTTTCGTTTAAGCGCTGGCAGCGGCGCCGAACTGCAACATAACAGCGATCTGCACAACGCCGATTATCTGGCCATTGCCGATATCAGCGGCGGCCAGCCGGATCGTATCCGTCTGGCGGCAACGCTGCACCGTAACAGTCTGGCGTCCTTACAGGAAATCGCCCCACAACTGTTCAGCGAGCGCACCGAGATTGGCTGGAACGACAGCGGCCAGCTGAAAGCCCTGCGCCATCAGTGTCTGGGACAGCTGATCCTGAACAGCAAGCCGCTGCCGGCGCTGTCTGCCGCCGACTGGCAACAGGCCTGGCGTGATTACTTTATGCAGCGTGGCCTGAGCGACCTGCCCTGGCAGGATGACGCCAACACCGTACGCAGCCGCATAGCGCTGGCGGCTCAGTATCTGAATCCCAACAGCGCTGAAGCCGAGAAATGGCCGGATGTCAGCGATCTGGGCCTGCTGCAACGGCTGGATGACTGGTTGCTGCCGTTTTGCGACAACGCCCGTAATCTGCGTGACCTTAATAAAATCGCGCTGGCCGATGCCCTGCTCAGTCTGCTCGGCTGGGAACAGCAGCAACAGCTCGCACAGCTCTTGCCGACGCACTGGCAGGTTGCCAGTGGCTCGCGCATTGAACTGCAGTACAGCAACGATCCGAACCGCCAGGACACCCAGAATCAACCGCCGGTACTGGCCGTAAAACTGCAGGAAATGTTTGGCTACGAGGGCCAGCCCGCCGTTCTTAACGGCCGCCTGCCCTTACTGATTCACCTGCTGTCACCGGCGCGCCGGCCACTGCAGGTCACCCGCGATCTGCCACACTTCTGGCGTAACACCTATGCGGAGGTGCGCAAAGACATGCGTGGCCGCTATCCGAAACATCCCTGGCCGGAAGACCCGCTCAGCGCCGAAGCCACCGCCCTGACCAAACGCGCGCTGAGCAAGCGGCAATAACAGGGGTTACGGAAGCACCGCCTGAAGACTCTTTAAACGAGAAATAATATAAAAATCAACAGTACACGGCGTAACTAATCATTACCCGGTGCAGTGGTTATTTGTGCATAACCCACTAGCCTTTTAAACACACCGATGTTCAGGCTGGGTTATGTCCGTTAAACACACGATATCCGCTAAGAAAGTAGCTGTACTGCTGGGGTTTTCTGCACTGACACTGGCTGTCATTATTGGCAGCCAGATAAGCCGGCAGTCTCTGGTAGAAGTCGCCGGTAGTCATTCCGGGCAACCTGAACAATCAGCAGCTGCTCAGACGCCCGTTATTACCACGCCGGATGTTAACCAGTCCGACAACACGACTCCGGCCTCGCCGCTGCCAATCCGCCAGCCAGATCTGACTCTGACAGCCAAAGGGCCATTGCATACCCATCCTCAGGATGAGGGACAGTATTCCCTGCCACCGGCGTTAGCCGCCGATATCGAACAGCGCCGGATTCCGCAAAGCCAGCTACTGCTGACACCCAATCGCTCTGGCGGCTACTCCATGGATGCCAAAGGCCAGTATCACACGGTTATTGTGGCTTTTATCGATGAGAACGGTCAGCTGCGCACCGAAGAGCGCATCGTTTATCCCATCGCAGATCAGCCAGCTTCGCCCCCGCAACCCCAACACCCCCAGATGGCTCCCGCCACGACTGAACCCGCTAAGCCATGAGGTCTGTTATGCATTGTCTGAAAGTCTCTTTTTTTGCTTTGACACTGTTCGGTGCGGCTCAGTCCTATGCTGCCGGCATTCAGATTGTTAATGCCGATGGTGCCGGCGAAGGCTTTAACGATACCACTGCAGTCAGCGCGATCGGCGGTAACACAGCCACTACCTTAGGCGCGCAGCGTCTGGCGGTGTTTAACCGCGCTGCCGATATTCTTAACGCAACCTTCGACATTGCTGTCACCGTTAACGTCAACTCCTCCTTTGACCCACTCTTCTGCGATACCAACAGCGCCACACTGGGCAGCGCCGGTGCTGCCGACTATGAGTTTATTAACGATGGCAGTGAATGGACGGTGTATGCCGATGCTCTGGCAAACCAGCTGCAGGGCAGCGATGTAACCCCGGCAGCGACCGAAATTAACGCCCAGTTCAACAGCGGCATTGGTAATCCCGGCTGCTTACAAAGCTCAGGCTGGTATCTGGGATTTGATGATCCGGCCGGCAGCGGTAATTCACTGCTGTCGGTCGTTTTACATGAAATCATGCACGGTATGGGCTTTCTGTCGTTACTGAACCCTGACGGCAGCACTGGTGCGACGGTCAATGGTAATTACGTTTATGACCCTTACAGCAAACTGCTTTACGATGCGACGCAAAGTGCCCGGGTGACAACCCTGAACCAATCACAGCGGGCAGCTGCCACCATTAATAATGGCAATCTGGTCTGGGATGGTACCCAAACCAATGCTCAGCTGGGTGGCTTCAGCGCTGGAGTTAACAATAGCCGCATGCAGATGTACGCCCCCACAAGCTATACCCCGGGGTCCTCAGTCAGCCATTTTGATACTGCTGCCACCCCCAATGAAATTATGGAACCGCAGTACACTGAGTTTCTTGATGACGCCGGCCTGGCCAAATATCTGCTGGCGGACATCGGCTGGACACTGGCAGCAACTGCCAACAGCGCGCCAGTGATGGGAACGATTACCGCGAAAATCCTGAATGAAGACAGCGTGCTGAATGTAACACTGAGCGCGACCGATGCTGATGGGGATAGCCTGACGTACAGCATCACCTCGGCTACCACCGAGCTTGGCGCCAGCATCAGCGGCACCACCTTAACCATCACACCGCAAGCCAATTACAACGGCTCCGGCAGTATCACAGTACAGGTATCCGATGGCGCCCTGACCGACAGCACCAGTTTTAATGTCACCGTTGATCCAGTGAACGATGCACCGGTAATAGGCACGGTTACAGCCAAAACCCTGAACGAAGATGCCACACTGGGTGTAACACTGAGCGCCACCGATATTGATAGTGGTTCATTAACCTACAGCATCACTTCTGCCACAACCGAGCTGGGCGCCAGCATCAGCGGCACCACCTTAACCATTGCGCCACAAGCCAATTTCAACGGTGCCGGCAGCATTACGGTACAGGTATCCGACGGTGCCCTGAGCGACAGCAGCAGTTTTAATGTCACCGTTGATGCGGTAAACGATGCACCGGTCATAGGCACTATTACAGCCAAAACCCTGAACGAAGATGCCACACTGGATGTTGCCCTGAGTGCCACAGATATCGACAGCGGCTCATTAACCTACAGTATCACTTCTGCCACAACCGAGCTGGGCGCCAGCATCAGCGGCACCACCTTAACCGTTGCGCCACAAGCCAATTTCAACGGTGCCGGCAGCATTACGGTACAGGTATCCGACGGTGCCCTGAGCGACAGCACCAGTTTTAATGTCACCGTTGATGCGGTAAACGATGCACCCGTGATCAGCACTGTTACGGCCAAGACGCTCAATGAAGATACCACGCTGAATGTAATGCTGAGCGCGACCGATGCCGATGGTGACAGTCTGACGTACAGTATTACCTCAGCTACGGCCGAGCTCGGCGCCAGCATCAGCGGCACCACCTTAACCATTGCTCCGCAAGCCAATTACAACGGTACAGGCAGCATTACGGTACAGGTATCTGATGGCGTTCTCACGGACAGCACCAGCTTTAATGTGAGCGTCGGGGTCATCAACGATGCACCGGTGCTCACTGCCATTACCGCGAAAACCCTGAATGAAGACAGCACGCTGAATGTGACGGTTAGCGCGACCGATGCTGATGGTGACAGTCTGACGTACAGTATTACCTCAGCCACGGCCGAGCTCGGCGCCAGCATCAGCGGCACCACCTTAACCATTGCTCCGCAAGCCAATTACAGTGGTGCCGGCAGTATCACCGTACAGGTTTCCGACGGCGCCCTGAGCGACAGCACCAGCTTTAATGTCACCGTAGATCCGGTCAATGATGCACCGGTCATAGGCACTATTACAGCCAAAACCCTGAACGAAGATGCCACGCTGGATGTTGCCCTGAGTGCCACAGATATCGACAGCGGCTCGTTAACCTACAGCATCACCTCTGCCACCAGCGAGCTGGGGGCCAGCATCAGCGGCACCACCTTAACCATTGCTCCGCAAGCCGACTACAATGGTGCCGGCAGCATCACAGTGCAGGTATCTGATGGCACCCTGAGCGACAGCACCAGCTTTAATGTCACCGTAGATCCGGTCAATGATGCGCCGGTCATAGACACAATTGCAGCCCAAACCCTGAACGAAGATGCCACACTGGATATCACGTTAAGCGCCACCGATATCGACAGCGGTTCGTTAACCTACAGCATCACCTCTGCCACCAGCGAGCTGGGGGCCAGCATCAGTGGCGCCACCTTAACCATTGCTCCGCAAGCCGACTACAACGGTGCCGGCAGCATCACGGTACAGGTATCTGATGGCACGCTTACTGACAGCACCAGTGTTAACGTCACCGTAGATCCGGTTAACGATGCCCCGGTGTTTACCTCTACGGACAACGTTAATATCGCCAATGATGACATTCTGACCATCACACTGACCGCCACCGATATTGATACCGCTGCGGGCTCTCTGACTTTCGATCTGGTGAGTTTTGACAGCAGCAAGATCGACGGCAGCCTGAACGGCAGCACGCTGACACTGACGCCGGCTGCAGATACCAGCGGTGTCACCATGGTTGAAGTCGCTGTCAGTGATGGTGATATCACAACATCGCAGAGCATCAGCGTAAATGTGCTGTCAGCCAGCAATCAGGCGCCGGTGTTCAATCCTCCTGCGGCGCTGACCCTGCTGCAGGAAACCAGCGCCGATATCACTCTCAGCGCTACCGATGCCGATAACAACGGTCTGACTTACAGCATCCTCAGCAGTAGTGCTGGCATCTCAGCCAGCATCAGTGCTGACCAGCTCAGTATCAGTGCCGATAACGGCTTTACCGGTACAGCCAGTCTCAGTCTCAGTGTCAGCGACGGCCTGCTGACCGACAGCGCAATCCTGGCGATTACCGTATTACCGAAGTTCGAACTGCAGCAGAATGAAACCACACTGGGTAATGGTGACACTCTCAGCGCCGGGCTGAATTCAATCGGCCTTGCCCTCAGTGGCGGTGACGGCCAGCTGGCAACCTCTGTGTTCTTTAATGGCAGCCAGCAGGACAACCTGCTCAGCTACGACAGCAGCACTCAGCGTTATTCTCTGGCCATGCCAACCAGTGGCGCCTTCGCTGGCACCTATACCCTGACCGTCAGCGACGGCAACGGCTTCAGCGCAACCTATTACATTGAACGTCCACTGCGGGTCATCACCAATGTAACGCCGACACTGGCCCTGTCGGCCAGCCAGACAGTTACCGTCGAAGGTGCACCTGCCGCTACCCTGCTGTCTCTGTCCAGCAGTTCAGCAGAAGTTGCTTTCAGCGATGCCAGCGGCACGGCCCTGAACACCATCAGCGCAACCGATGATGCCGCAAACTTCAATGCCGCCACGGCGGTACTGACCTTTAATGCGGTCAGTAGCAGCAGCCAGCCGGTAATCACCGCGTCTGGCAGCAATCTGCCGGATGGCGAACTGGAACTGGCACTGCAGCCCGGCAGAACGGTACTGATCAGCGTCAGCGATCAGAGTACGCAAGCCATCAGTACTGCGGTTGCTGCTATTGCCGACAGCCGTTTTGAACTTTGGGGGCTGCCGTCTTCAGCCAGCGCAGACAACAATGGCAACATCAGCCTGCAATTGCCTCAGGAGAGCCTGCAGCTGAACATCAGTGCAGATGGTTATATGAGTGCCGGGCTGAATCTGGACAGCGAACAAACCACGGCAACCGCGACGCTGACGGCACTGCAGTCGCCTTTCAGCCTTAACGGCATCGTTCAGGCCAGCGGTTTCGATTTCAGTACTGAATTGCCGCAGCTGACTCTGCTGTTTGATGATGACAGCCAGGAAGTACTTTCACTGAACAGCATCAGCAGCACCTCTGTCAGCTACAACTGGTTGGGTGACCTGAGTATAAAAACACCGCTGCAATTACAAATCCGGCATAGCAATATTGATCAGATAGCGACTACTATTAATACAACATTCAGCAGCCAGACCATCAATGTGACACTGGTTGCCAGCGCCCCACAGCCTGTAACAGAAGTGATTGTTGTGAGTTCTGGTGGTCCATCGGGCGGTGGTGCGCTCTGGTATTTATTATTGCTATACCCAATAATTGCCACATTCAGGAACCGGTTTACACGGGCAGGTACCCTCTGATTGAGCCTGTCCCCGGAAAAAATAATCGACCGCACAGCGGTTGCAGATAGCAAGGATGCTTACGCAGGCTGTCTGTAATCAGGGAAGCGGCATAAAAAAGATTCTCATATGCTGCGTACTGCTGTTCTTACTGTATTACTGGCAAGTCTCTCGGCACTGTTCTCGGTGGCTTTGCCGGTTGCTGCCGAAAACACAGCAGATTCCCCTGCCGAGGTACTGTATTTAACCGATGACACCAGCCAGATAAACAGCGCCGGTGCTCTGTATTATCTCGAAGATCCGCTGGCTCAGTTATCCCTGCCCTATATTCTTGAGCAGAACATCCCGTTCCGTCTTTACCCCAAAGCCGCCTTTAATGAAGGCTTCACGGAATCTGCTTACTGGCTGAAGCTGAATATTGATGCCAGCCGGAGTGTAAAAACACGCTGGTTGCTGGAAATTAATTACCCTCTTCTGGATGTGGTTAATGCCGTCACCCATCGTGCAGGTGGCGCTCAGCTCAGTCATTACGAGCTGGGGGACCTGAATATTTTTTCACAGCGACCAGTATCGCACCGCAATTTTGTTATTCCCCTCGATTTCAGCACGGATAAACAACAGACGGTTTATCTCAACGTGCAGACCACCAGCTCCATGCAGGTACCGATCAGCCTCTGGGAAATTACCCACTTTGTTGAAAAGCGCAGTAACGAGCAATATGGGCTGGGACTTTATTACGGCATGATGCTGGTGATGTTCCTCTACAATTTCTTTTTGTGGCTGAGCATCCGTGACAGTAATTACCTGCTGTATATTGGCTATATCGCCTCATTTTCTGCCTTGCAGCTGGCAACCAGTGGCCTCGGTTATCAATTTATCTGGCCACAGTGGATATGGCTTGAGCAAATGGCCGTTCCCTTAACCATCGGTCTTGTCGGTGTTTTTGGCAGTGCCTTCACCCGTGCTTTCCTGCAGACCAGAATCCACGATCGCGTGGCCGATATTGCATTGCGTATTTGCCTGATATTGTCAGCTCTTATCTGCCTGAGTTCACTGGTCTTTGATATCGCGACCGTTATGAGCAGCGGCAAATTTGTAGTGGTCATTTTTCTGGTCACCGTTTTCTATTCTTCTGTAATGTCGCTACTCAAAGGACAGCATCAGGCCCGTTATTTCCTGATTGCCTGGGTATCGCTGATTGTCGGCGGCATGATCACCATTTCCATGATGCTGGGGTATTTACCCAATAATTTATGGACCACTCATGCCAGTAAAATCGGCAGTGCTCTGGAAATCGTTTTACTGTCCTTTGCCCTTGCTGACCGTATCAAAATTCTGGAACGGGCCAAAAATCATGCTGAGGCTGTGGTCAAAAAAGAACTTGAAGAACGGGCCGTGCGGCTGGCTGAATCCAATCGCCTGAAAAATGATTTCCTTGCGACAATCAGCCATGAGTTCCGTACACCACTTAACGGCATACTGGGATCGCTGGAACTTGCGGCCGACGAACATGGCAAGCCTCTGCTCAGTTCTCTGCAGGACGCACGCAGCAGCGCCAGAGATATGCTGGATCTGGTCGATAACGTTCTGACCTATACCGAGCTGCAGGCCGGTAACCGTATTCTGTCACCGGAAACCATTGAACTGGCGCCGATGATCCGCACCGCCGCCGACTATGTCCGTCAACAATGTCAGGATAAGCATCTGACCTTTGAGCTGGTGCTGCAGCCGGGGCTGCCTAATCATATCCGTGCCGATATTAAGTGCATCCGTCATGCACTTAAGGCGCTGCTGGAAAATGCCGTTAAATTTACTCAGGAAGGTCAGATCCGTGTTGAAGTCGGCGTCAGCCAACACGATCAAAACACCAGCCTCGATGTCCATATCAGTGACACCGGTATCGGTATGACCGAAGCCGAGCTGAGCCGCGTACAGGACTATTTCTGTCAGGGAGATGCTTCCGATCAACGTCGTTTTCAGGGACTGGGCATTGGCCTGTCACTGGTACGAGCCGTTTGTCATTGCATGAAAGGCAGTCTGAATATCAACAGTGCAAAACACCGTGGCACTCAGGTTCACCTGCACCTGCCGGTACAGGCGCTGGGCAGCAGTGAAGTGCGTCTGGTTAAAAACCGGGTAGAAGCCGTTGATACAACGCCTATCGAGAATATCCGCGGCCGTGCTCTGGTTGTTGAAGACAACACCATCAATCAGCGCGTTCTGAATTCAATGTTAAGCCGTCTGCAACTGAAAATGGATGTTGCAGATAACGGTGAAAAGGCACTGGAGCTGCTGAAAGCCGAGCGTTCCTATCGTTACGATCTGATCTTTATGGATTGCCAGATGCCGGTCATGGATGGTTTTGAAGCAACCCGGATTCTGCGCGCCAGCCACCTCAGCGAGCGCCATTCTCCGGTTATCGCGGTCACGGCCAATGCCATGTCCGGCGATCAGCAACGCTGCCTTGATGCCGGAATGAACGATTACCTGAGTAAGCCCATCAGTCTTGATCAGATCCGTCTGGTTGTGCAGAAATGGTTACCCGCCGATGCTGGCCGGGATGAAACAACAGGGCTGAACACCACAACCAAAGCACAGAAACCCGGCTGATGATCAGAGCGGGCCAAGCAACAGCTTCAGTCCCACAATCAGGGTGACCAGTTCATAAAGGCGTTTAATGGTCAGGTTACCCGCCTGAATCGACGTATGAGCCCCCAGATATCCACCCACCAGTGAGCCGGCGACCAGTGCCGGTATCCAGCTCCACTGCACCTCGGCCATGGCACTCATGGTCAGAGCCCCGCTGCCGTTCCAGCCTAACCCGACCGCAACCAGTGTCTGCGCCACCGCGGTTTTGTAATCCAGTCCAAACCAGTACACCAGCCACAGGGTGACAAACAAACCACTGCCGGCCGATAACGCCCCATTGGCAAAACCGATCAGTAACAGCACCAGTGCGCCAACCGCAAAACCGGCCTTACTGCGGTTACGCCCGTCTTTATGCAAACCCAGCTGCGGCTTAAACCAGGAATACAGCGCCAGTGACAGAGTCAGTAAGCCCAGGGCAATCTCAGCCTGACGTGCCGGCACGTCCAGAATAAACAAGGCCCCACCAATCACGCCGGGCACACCAGCCACGACGATCAGCAGCAAAATCCGGCGATCGAGATGATGCTCACGCAAATGGCGGGCGGTCGCACCAACGCCCAGCGCAACCGTCGCCACTTTGTGCGTTGCCAGCGCCAGCGGGAATGGCAGCCCCATAAAAATCAGTATTGGCAGCTGAATCAGTCCGGCACCACCACCGGCCAGCGCAGAAAACCAATTCGCTACAATTGCGATCAGAAAAAGTGCGGTTTGTTCGATATAATCCATGCAGAATTCATCTGGGGAAACTTATGAAATACGCTTTGTACTACTACGACGCCTGTCCATTCTGCCAACGTGTGCTGCGTGCACTGCCCGGCGTAAAAGTCGAGGTCGAAAAACGCAATGTGCTGACCAATCAGGAATTCCGTAAACAACAATATGCGGCAACCGGCCGGACCACCGTACCCTGCCTGCTGATTTCTGATAACGGCAAAGATACCTGGATGTTCGAATCGGCCGATATTATCCGCTTTTTACAAAGCCGCTGAGTCCACCTCAGCGATCAGCCAAACCGGCCGCTGACGGTAACGACGCGGCCGGTTATTGTCACAGAACCACTCCCCTTAATGGGACAACAGAGCACTCATCTGCGGATCAGCCAACAGGCGACGTACGGTTTCCACCACCGCCTGAGTCTGGGCGTCCACCTCCACATTAATGCGGTCACCCACCTGCACCATGCCAAAGGTTGTTACATCACGGGTTTCAGGAATCAGGGGCACACAAAAACGATCTTCTGTTACTTCAGCAATTGTCAGGCTGCAGCCATTCAGCGCGACATAACCTTTATCCAGCAGAAAAGGCGAAAGATGCGCCGGGCGCTCCATCCATACCACCCGGTTATTGGCGGAATCATCGACTGCCAGCACGGTTACCTGATCCATGATATGGCCGGATAGCACGTGGCCACCGATCTCGTCACCAAAGCGCGCTGCCCGCTCAATATTCACCACACTGCCCGGCTGCAGATCCCCCAGGTTGGTGACCTTAAGTGTCTGCCCAATAGCATCAAAACTGACCCGTCCCTGCTCCAGGGTACGCACGGTCAGACAGGTACCATTGATGGCAACGGATGCACCAATTTGCAGCCCGGTCATAAGTTTTTCCGGGAATTCAAAAGTGAATGTGGCAAAATCTTCTTTGCGCTCCAGTCCCGCCACAGGCAATCTGGTTTGCACAATACCGGTGAACATCAGTCTCTCCAGCCAACTCAGAAAAACGCATTATGCACTATACTCGCTGCAGAAGAAGGCATGAAATCACGGATAGAGCCGGTGATAACACTGCACGGCGGAAAGTCGCACGTCAGAGGCCGGTTTACCGGTGACTCTCGTCGGCAAAGCGTTTTCCGAAAGCTACGCACCAGAAAAACCCGGCGCAGACAAATAATTCAGAGACACCCAGAGACAGCAGGACACGGATTTGGACGTTAAAAAAACAGGATTAATTCTCTCCGGCGGCGGCGCCCGGGCGGCTTATCAGGTGGGCGTGTTAAAAGCGATTCACAAAATTCTGCCTAAAGGTCATTACAATCCCTTTGATATTATTTCCGGTACTTCAGCCGGTGCGATTAATGGTGTCGCCCTCGCAAGCTATGCCGAAAATTACCGCATGGGAATCAAACACCTTGAGCGTATCTGGATGCATTTCAGCTGCGACCAGATCTACCGCACCGACTTCTGGGGAGTATCGGCCTCACTTGCCCGCCTTACCCGCAGCCTGCTGATTGGCCGGGGCTATAAAAACGATACCGTCTCTCTGCTTAATAACCAGCCTCTGCGTGAACTGCTGACCGAAGTCGTGAAGTTCGACAATATTCAGGGGGCTATCGACAGCGGTGCACTGCACGCCATTGCCGTCAACTGCTCGGGCCTGGAAAGCGGCGAGTCCGTGAGTTTTTTTCAGGGCCACTACAGCATCAATAACTGGCAGCGTCAGCGCCGTGTTGGCATCCGCAGCCGCATCACCCTGGATCACCTGATGGCCTCTTCGGCCATTCCGATGATTTTCCCGTCGGTCAAAATTCACCGCGAATATTTTGCCGATGGCGCCGTACGTCAGCTGGCGCCACTCAGCCCGGCGCTGCATCTGGGGGCAGAAAAAATCATGGTGATCGGTGTCAGCGGTATCGCTCACAAACGCAAAGAGCGCCCGCAAAGCAGTTCTTATCCATCGCCGGCCAAAATTATGGGGCATATGCTCAATGCAGCCTTCCTTGACAGTATGGAAACCGATGTTGAACGCTTACGCCGTATAAACCGTACCGTCGAAAAAATTCCGGAATCGGTACGGAAAAAAGAAGGTATGGAGCTGAAGGCCATCGAGCTTCTGGAGATTAATCCCAGCCAATCGATTGATGAGATTGCCGGCCAGCATGCAAACGAAATACCGCGCGCATTAAAACTCGCCCTTGGCGGCAGTGGTAATGCCAGCCAGAACGGCTCCGGTATTCTCAGTTATCTGCTGTTTTCCCGTGGTTTCTGTAAGAGCCTGATTGACCTTGGCTTTCAGGATGCCTGTGCACGGGAAGACGAAATCCGTGCGTTTTTTGCCGACCACTTCCACGACTGACCATGAAGACATCCGAATTCCAGCGCACCGTTGTTCTGACCGGTGCCGGTATCTCCGCCGAGTCCGGTATCCGCACCTTCCGTGATGCTGACGGACTGTGGGAAAACCACCGTCTGGAGGATGTTGCCACACCCGAAGCCTTTGCCCGCAATCCACAGCTGGTGCAGCGTTTTTATAACGACCGCCGGCGTCAGCTGAGCGAGGTTCAGCCAAACCCTGCTCATCTGGCCCTGGCCGACTTCGAACAGCGCTTTACTGGCGAATTTCTGCTGGTTACTCAAAATGTTGACGATCTGCATGAGCGGGCCGGCAGCCGTAACCTGCGGCATATGCACGGCGAACTGAACAAAGCCCGCTGTCTGCTGAGCGGCAGGATCATCGAACATAAAAGCGATATCAGTGCCGATATTCTCTGTCCCTGCTGCCAGCGGCCTACTCTGCGACCGCATATTGTGTGGTTTGGTGAAATGCCACTGTATATGGATGAGATCTGCGCCACGCTGGAGCAGTGTGACCTGTTTCTGAGTATCGGAACCTCAGGCCATGTTTATCCGGCAGCCGGATTTGTCGACATCGCCCGCCGGGCCGGTGCCCACACCGTAGAGATCAATCTGGAGCCTTCGAATACCGAAGATGCCTTTGCCGAGCACCTGTACGGCCAGGCCGGCCGGACACTCCCCTCCTTCCTGCAGCGGCTGCTGTAGTGTCTGCCGGCAATTAATCCTCTTTTTAAAACAAAGAGGCCTAAAGGCGCTTATATTTATTGGTAAATAATGAAGATTGTCCTGAATTCAGGATTATCGGTTGCAGATTTCATATCTGCTGACAAAACACAAACTAGCCTAAAATCCTCCCCAAGACTGGCCAAACCGTAATGAAAGGCCATGCTTATCAATAAGATATCCCGGCATTCATTCCGCCCGGCTCCCGCCAGCCCGCTAACAGGAATTGCGCATGATCCATGTATCCCGCCCTTTGTGGCTGCTGCCCGCTGCAGCATTAACACTACTGCTTACCAGTGGCTGCTCTGAGCAACAGGCCAGTGCAACCGCTACCGTGGTTCATCCGGCTAAAGTTTTCCAGATCAGCCCGGCCAGCCAGACAATGCTGCGACGCTTTCCCGCTCAGGTACAGGCCGCCGAACGTGCTGCACTGGCATTCCGGGTCAGTGGTGAATTGCTGACACTGCCGGCTCAGGCCGGTAAAGAAGTGCGTCAGGGAGACGTATTAGCACGCCTTGACCCCGCCGATTACCAGCTGCGTGTTGATGACCGTAAAGCCCGCTATGAACTGGCGGAATCACAGTTTCAGCGGGTGAAAGACCTGTTTGAACTGGGGCAGATTTCCCAGTCACAGTTTGATCAGGCCAAAGCCGAACTGGATATCAGTAAAGCGGCGCTGGCCAGCGCCCGTACAGACCTGTCTTACACCACCTTAAAAGCACCGTTTTCCGGCGTTATTGCCGAAGTCTATGCCGATAATCATCAACCGGTGGCCGCCGGTAAAACCCTGGTTATGCTGCAAGCCAAGGATCAACTTGAAGTTCGCTTACAGATTCCGGAAAACCTGATGGCGCATATCGCCAAAAAAGAAAACACCAACTATCAGCCGGATGTTGAGTTTGAGGCCCTGCCAGGCAAGCGTTTCCGCGCCAGCTATAAAGAGCATACGGCTCAGGCCGATCCGGCGACCGGCAGTTTTACCATCACGCTGACCCTGCCCCGTCCGCCTTCGCTGAATTTACTGCCAGGGATGAGTGCCAGCGTGCATGTGGATCTAAGCCAGGTGCTGAGCCAGAGCAGCCAGAACCTGATTGTCCCACCCCAGGCAGTCTTTCAGGGCGAACAGCAGGCCGATGGCAGTTCGCAGGCGATGGTATGGATAGTAACCGCTGATATGACCCTGCAAACACGCGCTGTAAAAATCGGCCAGCTGTCAACCGCAGGGCTGGAAATCACTCAGGGATTACAGCCAGGCGATACCATTCTCGCCGCTGGTGTTCATCAGGCCCATGAAGGGATGCGTATCCGCCCCTGGATTCAGGAACGGGGTCTTTAAGCATGAGTCAGCCACAGAACTCGGCCACCTACTTTATTAAGCACAGCACGACCAGCTGGATGATGCTGGCCATTTTGCTCGTCGGCGGAGCCATCAGCTATTTAGGGCTGGGCCGTCTTGAAGATCCGCAGTTCACCATTAAAGAAGCCATGGTGATTACCTACTACCCCGGCGCCAGCGCGCTACAGGTGGAGGAAGAAGTTACCGCACCACTGGAAAGCGCCATTCAGGCACTGCCCTATATCAAGCATGTTGATTCCATTTCCAAAGCCGGCTTTTCCCAGGTTCATCTGGTGATTAAACCCACCTATAAATCCCATCAGCTGGCGCAGATCTGGGATGAATTGCGCCGTAAAGTGCATGATAAAACCCCGTCCCTGCCACCCGGTGCCAATGCTCCGATTGTGATGGATGATTTTGGCGATGTGTACGGTGTGTTGCTGGCATTGTCGGGTAACGATTACAGCTACGAAGAACTGAATGATTATGCCGATTATCTCAAGCGCGAATTATCGACGCTTAATGGCATCGCCAAGGTCACCATATCCGGCACTCAGCAGGAACAGGTATTTATTGATATTTCCCGTGAGCGCATGACCAACCTAGGCATTCCGCTGTCGCGTCTGTATCAGTTATTACAGACGCAGAATACCGTACAGGATGCCGGCCATATCCGTATCGGCGATGAATATATCCGCATTCATCCAACCGGAGAATTCCGCTCCGTTCAGGAACTCGGCGACTTACTGGTCAGCCAGGCAGGCTCCGATAAACTGATTTATTTACGCGACATTGCCAATATTTCTGAAGGCATTGCCGAAGTTCCTGACCACCTTACAAATTACAACCGTATGCCATCGCTGCGTATTGGTATCGCGTTTAACAGCGGTGTTAACGTTGTTGCTGTCGGAGAACAATTACGGCAGAAAATGGCAGTACTGGATGCCAACCGTCCATTAGGAATTGAGCTGCACACACTGTACGATCAGCCCGCCGAAGTGGATGCTTCGTCCACCGGCTTCGTGCTTAACCTGCTGGCCTCCATCCTGATTGTAATTGTTGTATTGCTGCTGTTTATGGGCATGCGCGCCGGTATTATCATCGGCATTATTCTGTTGCTGACCATTCTCGGTACCTTTATTGCCATGAAGGTCATGGATATTCAGCTGCACCGGATTTCTCTGGGGGCGTTAATTATTGCTCTCGGTATGCTGGTCGATAATGCACTGGTCGTGACCGAAGGCATTATGGTGGGTATTAAAAAAGGCATGTCACGAACCCGCGCCGCTTACGACATTGTGCAGCAAACCCAGTGGCCACTATTAGGTGCCACTGTAATTGCCGTTACCGCCTTTGCACCTATCGGTTTATCACCGGATTCAACCGGTGAGTTTGTTGGTTCATTATTTTATGTGCTGCTGATTTCCCTGCTGTTCAGCTGGATTACCGCCATTACCCTGACGCCTTTTCTCTGTCATCTGCTGTTTAATAAAGAAGAGCATCCGGACGCGGAAAGCGATCCTTACCACGGTTTTCTGTACGATATTTATCGTACAACCCTGAGCCTGATGTTAGCGCGCCGCGGAGCGACGATGGGCGTGATGCTGGCTGCCATGTTTATTGCGATCTACGGCTACAGCTTTGTAAAACAAAGCTTCTTTCCGCCATCCAACACACCGATGTTCCTGATTGATATCTGGCTGCCCGAAGGCTCCGATATCCGCGCAACACAACAGCAGGCTCTGGCACTGGAAAATTATTTTCAGCAAAAAGAAGAAGTGGAATTTACCTCCTCCACGGTCGGTCAGGGTGAACTGCGTTTTATGCTGACCTACGCACCGGAGCGGCAGTACCGTGCCTATGCTCAGGTTATGGTACGTACTGCCGAGCGGGAACAGATTCCGGCATTAATTGACGATGCCCGTCGCTGGACACAAAAAGAAATGCCGGATGCGTTTGTGAAATTCAAACGCCTGCAGATTGGCCCTGGCAGTGCGGCTAAAATTGAGGCCCGTTTTGCCGGGCCAGACCAGGAACAGCTGCGTATTCTGGCCGAGCAGGCCAAACAGATTATGCGTGCAGACCCCGACACCGATAATATCCGTCACGACTGGCGCGAACGCGAGAAAGTGATTCGCCCGGTATTTAATGAAGAAAATGCCCGCCGCGCCGGTATTTCCAAACAGGATATGGACTATCTGCTACAGCTTAGTTTTTCCGGAAAAAGCATTGGTCTGTATCGTGAAGGCACCACCTTAAAACCGATTATTATGCGCCCACCTGCGTATGAGCGGCTTGATATCGATGGCCTCACCGACCTGCAGATCTGGAGTCCGGTATTCAGCCGTTACATTCCGATCGGTCAGGTGGTTGAGCACTTTGATGTGGTGTTTGAAGATCCGATTATTGCCCGCCGTGATCGCAAGCGTACCATCCGTGTCTTTGCCGACCCTGATCTGGACGCTGACATCACCGCCGATGGTTTATTTAAGCGCCTGAAGCCACAGATCGAAGCCATCCCCCTGCCACCCGGCTACGAACTGAGCTGGGGTGGCGAATATGAATCGTCCAGCGAGGCTAAGCAAAGTCTGTTTGCCTCACTGCCGCTGGGCTATCTGCTGATGTTTATTATTACCGTGCTGCTGTTTAACGAAATGCGCAGTGCGCTGGTCATCTGGGCCTGTGTGCCACTGGCGATTATTGGCGTCAGCGCTGGCATGCTGTTACTGGGCGCTGAATTCGGCTTTATGGCGCTGCTCGGTTTTCTCAGTTTGTCGGGCATGATTATTAAAAATGGTATCGTTCTGGTTGATCAGATCCGGCTCGAACTGAGCGAAGGCCGGGAACCATACGATGCGGTTTTTCATGCCTCGGTCAGCCGTCTGCGGCCGGTAACCATGGCAGCACTGACCACCATCCTTGGCATGTTACCGCTGTTGTTTGATCCGTTCTTCAGCGCTATGGCCGTGGTTATCAGCTTTGGCCTTGGTTTTGCCACCGTACTGACGCTGGGCGTAGTGCCGGTGTTGTACGCCATGAGTCATGGCATTAAGGCTCCCGTTAAAAGCTGATGAATCAACCGACATAAAAAAACCTCCGCATGGAGGTTTTTTTATGGGTACTACACCGTGAGATACGATGGAATCACTCACTGTCAGTCTGAAACATACGCTCCATTTCAGAGATTCCTTCTAATTCCATCAATAACTGTTCCCGCTCACTCTGGGCAACCGCCAGCCAGCTGCGGTTACTCAGGCCACCGACGAGAGCATAAAGAAAATTCAGACTGGGCTTGGCCCGCCCCTCAGCGGCAGCCAACTGCTGTAAGCGGTAAAAAGCCATCACCGCGCCACAGCTACGTAATTGCTCAACATCGGTGATACCAACCAGTGCCAATGACTGCTCACTTTTTTCACCCAGACCGGGTAAATCCCTGATGCGTTCTGCCATATCAACCTCTCTGACTCCGGAGTCTGCCGGTATTTAAACAAAAAAGCCGCAGGTTTCCCTGCGGCTTTTCTCTTGCAAGAAGCAATGAAAACGGAGTGATCAGTCTTCGCTGGTCGAAACAATTTTATGGATCGACAGGTCAGCACCATTAAACTCTTCTTCTTCATCCAGACGGATGCCGGAGATGGCTTTAACAATACCGTAGACCACAAAACCGCCAATCATTGCCACCAGGATGCCGGCAACCGTGCCCAGCAGCTGTGACATAAAGCTTACGCCACCCAAACCACCAAGCGCTTCTGCACCGAAAATACCGGCGGCAATACCGCCCCAGGCACCACACAGACCATGCAGTGGCCATACACCCAATACGTCATCGAATTTAGGGAATTTATTCTGCGCCAGGGTGAATACGAAAACGAACAACGCACCGGCCACACCACCAACAATCAATGCACCAATCGGATGCATCAGGTCAGAACCGGCACACACCGCCACCAGACCCGCCAGCGGACCGTTATGAATAAAGCCCGGGTCTTTTTTGCCGACAATCATGGCAACCACTGTACCGCCAACCATTGCCATCAGGCTGTTAACCGCTACCAGACCAGAAATTCCATCCAGAGTCTGGGCAGACATCACGTTAAAGCCGAACCAGCCCACCGCCAGAATCCACGCACCCAGGGCCAGGAACGGAATATTGGACGGTGCAAAAGCCACCACACGGCCATCACGGTAGCGGCCACGACGGGAACCCAGCAACACAACTGCGGCAAAGGCTATCCAGCCACCGACGGCGTGAACCACCACGGAGCCGGCAAAGTCGTGAAACGGGGCACCAAAGCTGTTTTCCAGCCAGCCCTGGAAGCCGTAGTTACCGTTCCAGATCATGCCTTCAAAAAACGGATATACGAAAGCTACCGTCAGGGCAGAAGCAATCAGAATCGGGTAGAACTTTGCACGTTCGGCAATACCACCGGACACAATGGCCGGAATCGCCGCAGCAAAGGTCAGCAGGAAGAAGAACTTCACCAGGTCGTAACCATTATTCGCTACCAGTTCGCTGGCGCCGCTGAAGAAGTTCGCCCCATAGGCAATCTGATAACCGATGAAAAAGTACGCCAGTGTCGACACACCAAAATCGGTGATGATTTTTACCAGAGCATTGACCTGGTTTTTATGGCGTACGGTACCGACTTCCAGAAAGGCGAAGCCGGCGTGCATTGCCAGTACCATAATGGCACCGAGCAGAATAAACATGGTGTTGGCGCTTTGCATCAAAGTCTCAACGGCGCTGTTGATGCTGTTAACGTCAATAGTTTCCACGTTGTGTCCTCACTTTAATTCGCTGGGTTCTTGCTGATAAAAACGGCTCACTCAGATCAGTTGATCAACAACCGGAGTTGCGATGCTTCATGAGAGTGCCGGCTGGAAAAATGGACACCAGGGTGGTGCGCAACAATCCAATAAGTCAGGGTTTTAGCAGGTTCCGTACCAACTTTGTCAGGATTGCCTAACAAAGCCGGAACAAAGTGTGAGGATTGCGCACGCATTCAGCACTCACGCGCCCTGAATGCGTGCATACAACGTCAGGCAGGATATGTTATGTGGAAACAATGGTGAATATTCGGACGACGCCCGTAATCAAACGGCACCGATTTTGCGCTCACATCTTTTATTGTGAACTCTTTTAGTGCATCCGTATCCAGATCAAAGCGTCGCAGGTTATTGGAGAAAATCAGCAGCCCACCCGGATTCAGACAACGCATGGCCTGTTCGACCAGCATCACATGGTCGCGCTGAATATCCAGCACCCCTTCCATCCGCTTGGAGTTAGAAAACGTCGGCGGGTCCATAAAGATCAGGTCATAGCGCTCATTACAATCACGCAGCCACTGTATACAGTCGGCCTGAATAAATTCGTGCTGTTCCGGTTTAATGCCATTCAGCAGGAAGTTCTCTTTGCCCCAGTTAAGGTAGGTGCGCGACATATCAACGCTGGTGCAATGCGCTCCGGCCACCGCCGCGTGCACACTGGCCGTGGCGGTATAACAGAACAGATTCAGGAAGCGCTTGCCAGAAGCCAGTCCGGCAATCTGCAGTCGGGTCGGACGATGATCGAGGAACAGACCGGTATCCAGGTAATCTTTCAGATTCACCAGCACCTGCACGTTACCTTCACGCACCGGCATAAAACGCTGTTCGGTGTTCTGCTTCTCGTACTGGCGCTTGCCGGCCTGACGTTCACGGCGCTTGAGGACGATCTGCTGCGCCGGAATACCGGTCACCTCAGGCAGAACGGCCAGCACATCCAGCAGACGGCGTTCTGCTTTGGCTTCGTCGATGGACTTCGGCGGCACATATTCCTGCACATGCAGCCAGTCGCCATACAGATCGACCGCCACTGCGTATTCCGGCAGATCGGCATCGTACAGGCGATAACATTCAACATTTTCGCGCCTGGCCCACTTCTGCAGTGGTTTCATATTCTTTTTCAGACGGTTGGCAAAGGCTTCAACCGGACCACGGATCATACTGCCCTGTGGCTGTGCTGAGCGCTCGTCGGCAGCACCGAATACCAGTAAGCGGGTAGCGATCTGCCCGTTCATCAGGCGATATTGCTTATCCAGCGGACGACGGATGCTCTTGGCCAGATCGGTATTACCGGTAAACACCGCCAGCTGCCATTGTGGCAGGCGCATGGTGGCATCGTGGAATTGCTGATACAGCGGCGCCAGCTGTGGCAGTTCGCTCAGGCGCTCACCATAAGGCGGGTTACAGACCACCAGACCGCCCTCTTCAATCACTTCGTTCTGCACCCGCAGCTGCTCAATCGCACGGCGTTCCAGGTGAATCTTACCAGCCAGCGGAGAGCGGCTCAGGTTCTGATGGGCGGCCGCCAGCTGATCGGCATCAATATCAAAACCGTAGAGGCGGCTGTGCATGGCGTTAAGCCCCGCGGTACGGCGCAGACGCGCCTGCTCAACCTCGGCCAGCCACAGTGACCGGGTATGGCCCAGCCAGCCTTCAAAGCCCCACTTCTGGCGGTTCAGACCCGGTGCGATGTCGGCGGCCATCATCCCCGCTTCAATCAGCAGGGTGCCGGAACCACACATTGGGTCAATAAGATGCTTACCTTCTGCCGCCAGTGCAGGCCAGCCGGCACGGATCAGAACCGCAGCCGCCAGGTTTTCTTTTAATGGCGCCTTACCAGGCTGCAGACGGTAACCACGACGGTGCAGACTGTCGCCACTGAAGTTGTAATACAGATTAAGTTTGCCTTTGCGCAGCTGCGCTTCAATACGGACATCGCCGTCTTTATCCACCGACGGGCGGGCGCCGGTGTCCTCACGGAAGCGGTCAACAATGGCGTCTTTGATCTTTTGCGCGCCAAACTGCGTATTGTTGAGGTAATCAGTACGGCCGTGAAAATCGATGCGGAAGGTCGCTCCCACGGCAAAGATGGCTGGCCATTCGACAGAACGGGCCGCTTCGTACATTTCGTCGACATTGTCTACCTGACTTTCATTCAAAGGCAGCAACAGGCGGCTCGCCAGACGGCTCCATAAACAAAAGCGATAGGCCAGCGTCAGGTCGCCGCGCCAGATCACACCAAGGTGTGTTTCACGTTCAACTTCACCGCCCAAGTGCCTGATTTCATCCGCCAACAGGGATTCGATACCTTTCGGACAAGCCGCCAGCCAGGTCATGGTTGTTGCTGTTGTTTCATTTTGCATGATGAGAAAACCCGTTTCGTCAAATAGCCTGTGGCTGTAAGAATAGTGACGCTTAGAAGTAATAAATAATTAACATTCCTCACCAGCCTGAGGTACAACAGGGGTTCGGTCAGTGATTCAACCAGTTGTTCTGGCCGTCGAGCAAATAACTTTAGCGAGGAAGCTTTCTATGAAAAAACAGAAACGCGACATGCAGGAAAGAGCTTTTGCACGTGGTTATCGCGCTGGCGTTGAGCGCCGTTCAAAAGATCTTGCACCCATAGGACCACAACGAGACTCCTGGCTTGCAGGTTGGCGTTCCGGTCGTGCCGACCACTGGGATGGTTACACCGGCGTTTCTGGCATTCATAAAATGGCCGTATGACGTTCTCCAGGGCTTAATGCCCGTTGTGCACGCTTCCTCTTCAGGGAAGCAAAGCCCTGCTACAAGCAGGGCTTTTTTTTTGCTTAAACGCCGTACCTGCCCGGGCAAACTCAGCCCTGTGTACGTAAATCGGCCAGTGCATCCACCGCTTCGCGGATCAGCTCCGGCCCACGGTAAATAAAGCCGGAGTAAATCTGCACCAGCGACGCACCGGCTTTGATCTTTTCTGCAGCACCTTCACCGTCGAGAATACCGCCCACACCAATCACCGGCAGTTTACCGGCCAGCGCCTGACACAGGTGCTCAACGGTCTCGGTTGCCAGATCCTCCAGTGGCGCGCCACTCAGGCCACCGGCTTCATTGCCGTAGCGCAGGCCCTGCACACCTTCACGCGACAGCGTGGTATTAGTGGCGATCACACCATCGATACCGCTGTTAACAAAGGTTTCAGCCACCAGCGCCACGTCGTCTTCTTCCATATCCGGTGCGATTTTGACGAACACCGGCTTGTAACCGAATTCTTTGGCCAGCTCCAGCTGACGGGCTTTAATCGGCTCCAGCAGCTGTTTCAGCGAATCGCCAAACTGCAGGGTACGCAGCCCCGGAGTATTCGGCGAGGAAATATTCACGGTGATATAGGTCGCATGCTGATACACCTTATCGAGGCAGATCAGGTAGTCAGAAGTCGCGTCTTCGACGGCTGTATCGAAGTTTTTACCGATATTAATCCCCAGCACACCACGGTATTTTGCCGCTTTTACCCGCTCAACCAGATGATCAACGCCTTTGTTGTTGAAGCCCATACGGTTGATGATGGCCTGACGTTCCGGTATGCGGAACAGGCGCGGCTTAGGATTACCCGGCTGCGGACGCGGAGTGACGGTACCGATTTCGATAAAACCAAAACCCAGACGGGCAAAAGCATCTATATAATCGCCGTTTTTATCCAGACCCGCGGCTAAACCGACCGGATTAGGGAATTCAATACCGGCAACGGTTGTTGGCAAAGATGCAACCTGAGGCGCCAGAAACTGCAAGAGTCCAAGGCGTTCGCTGGCCCCCATCATATCCAGTCCCAGTTCATGGGAGGTTTCACCATTCAGACGAAACATCAGAGCGCGACTCAGAGCATACCAATCCATAACAGACCTCAGTTGACAAAGCGGGTGGCAAAACGGCCGGCATTATATGCCAGTCCGTCCGCGCTGTAGACGACTGAGCGCAAAAAAACGCGCTATACCGTGAAAGTCAGGCTCCCTGGCGCACAATACGCTGAAACTTGCCCTGATCATCGAATTCAATGGCAAAACGGCCATAGATACCTTCATGCTGCACAACCTGCTGCAGCACGCTGGCAGGAAAACGGACATTGCGTCCGTCCAGCGCCCGTGCCACGACCTGTTTTACCTGGCCGCGATAAAAGCGCTGATATTCCTGAGCGGAGATGGCCAGATCCAGTACGATGCGCTGCATTATGGCTCCTGTCGCTGATTATCGTGGAAAGAGTCTGCCAATGGCGGCTTCGGCTGCTGCCGCCAGATATCAAGCTGCAGGCGTAATTCCCGGATACGCTCTACCACACCCTGTGGCAGACGAACTTCCTGCATAAAGGCACGTTGCGCCAGAATCACTTCCGGCTGCAGATAATCAGGCAATACCTGCAAACCGGCATGGTTCAGCACCCGATCCTGCCAGCGGCCATATTTATTTTGCGGTAACGATTGCGGGGTACAAAGCGGCTGATAATGCAGTACCTGCTCAAGCATGCTGAGGTTACGGAAAGCGGAGCAATTAACGCTTTCATTCCAGGCTGTGTCGATATAACCGCTGAAATGAAATGTATCAACCAGTCTCCAGCGCTGCTGTTCACAGCGGATATAAGGTGTAACCTCACGCCCGGATAACGGGTCAGGATGCTGCGCCAGAATACGGTTCCAGAAACGCAGGCCATTCAGATTGGCCGCCAGATCAGCAAAGGAAAACACCCCCGTGGTCTGAGCGCCAAAGTACAGAGATTCTGACCACTCGCCAAACAGCATGCCCTCTTCAACCGAATCCTGCAGCCGGTCGGTAACTTCAAAATAGCTGTAGCCTTCGGTAAAAAAGTGGCCAAGTTTATCGCTGCCGATTTCCACATCGCCAACACGGATAACGGCGGCAACGCGTTCACTCAGCACCAGTGATGGGGATTGCTGCCAGATAAAATTACGGTATACCGAATCGCGGAAAGCTACACGGCGCCGGCTGATCTGCGGGTGTTCTTCGGCAAAAGTTTCAAGCTGGCCAATCACCGGCCGCGCCAGCTCCCAGCTCAGCGCGTCGTACAGACGCTCTTCTTCACAGACAGGATACTGCAACGCCGGACGGGAACGCAGCTGGGGTGGTTTGGTCACCGGCCGGTTGGCCATAGTTACGGCGAGTTGCAGGCGGCGGTTAACCTCAGCTTCAAGCAAGGGGGCTGCATCAGACAGCAGAACAGCAGAATGCCCGCTGAACTGGTCAACCTCAGCCGCCTGCAGAGGCAGCACTGAAAAAACGCTGCTAACAAAAAAAACAAAGCGCAGATAACGGACGCCTGACAACAGTTTCACCATAACCTGAAAATAACGGCAGAATCATAAAGCTTTCTGCCGCTACTCACTACTCACACTCAGGTACAGCTTCCTCACCGTCAATACAGGGGCGCTGGTGACGGCTGGCCTGTGCCAGGTCCAGCAACTCCCGCAGCGCAACCGATAACATGGTAAATTCCAGCGAATCAGCAGCTTTCAGCTCATTCAGCATGTTCGCCCAGCGAGCGACCAGAGAGGCATACTCCTCTTCCCATTGAGCAATCGATTCAGCAAGGGTTATACCATCTTCCTGTGTCCCGAGAATGCCAACGGTCAACGCTCTCTGCTGCCAGTCAAGATCGTCGCGCAGCGTTTCCCGTGCCAGTGCTTCCCAATGGCTGTTCGATGGCAACGCATTCACCTGCTGAATAAACCAGTTCAGGGATAAATGCTCACCCATTTCAAAATAAGCTTCAGCAACCTGGCGGATATCGCGCCCGGTTTGAGCGGCGGCTTCAATAATACCCAACGCCGAATACAGGTTTGCAGCTCCGGCGGTTAAGGCAGCCAGCGTTTCCGGCACTCCGGCTTCAACGCGGCGGTTATATACTTCCTGCCAGCGCTCCAGCGCAGAACCTTTAAGTGTACGGCCTAACTCAGCCGCAATGCTCTGCACGGCCGGTTGAAAACGCGCAACCTCTGCACCAATATCAATTTTTGCACGGCGATTACGTAAAAACCAACGGCTGGCCCGACGTACCAGACGCATCAGGTCCGCCATCATATCTTCCTGTTCTTCAGTGCTGATGTGGTAATCCAGAGCAGTAATCGCCTGCCAGTGTTCAGGCAAAGCAAATATATCGCGGGCGGTAATATAAGAACGGGCAATATCACTCATACTGGCCCCGGTTGAGTCATGCAAACGGTTAACGAAAGTAATGCCCATATAATTGACCATATCGTTGGCCAGTTGCGTGGCAATAATTTCCCGGCGCAGGCGATGATGACTCAGAGGCTCCGCAAAACGATCGCAGAAGGCCTGAGGAAATGCGGTATGTAAAATACTGGCGACGTATTCATCATCATGAATATCCGGATGATTAAGCTGCTCTTTAAGATCCGCTTTGGTATACGAAATCAGCACCGCTAACTCCGGACGGGTCAGCCCCTGGCTGGCCGCGCGACGTTCCATAAGGACATCTTCGTTAGGCAGAAATTCAAGTGCCCGGTTGAGTTTTCCGTGGGTTTCGTACTCCCTCATCAGACGCACATATTCATCCAGCCGGACTTTACAATCACGGTGTGCCAGCGCAATTGCCTGAGTCTGACGATAGTTATTATTCAGCACCAGACGGGCGACATCATCGGTCTGCTGCATAAATATTTCGTTACGTTGTTTGCGCGTCAGATCACCACTGTCGAGTACTTCATTCAGCATAATTTTGATATTCACTTCGTGGTCGGAGCAATCCACACCACCAGCGTTATCAATAAAATCGGTGTATGAGGCACCACCTTTAAGGCCATATTCCACCCGACCAAGCTGAGTCATGCCCAGATTGCCACCCTCACCGATCACTTTAGCCCGTACTTCCTTGCCGTTAATACGCAAACCATCATTGGTTTTATCCCCGACATGGGAGTGACGTTCTGCAGACGATTTAATGTAAGTTCCGATACCACCATTCCAGATCAGATCGACCGGTGCGCGCAGCAGCGCTTTGATTAAATCGTTCGGCGGTAGACGATCTTCCACAATGCCAAAACGCTGCTTCATTTCCAGAGACACAGGTACGCTTTTCGCTGAGCGTAAAAAGATACCGCCACCTTTGGAAATCAGCTCCTTGTTGTAATCTTCCCAACTGGAACGTGGCAGCTCAAATAAGCGTTTACGTTCAACAAAGCTGCGAGCTGAATCCGGATTCGGATCGATAAAGATATGCATGTGATTAAACGCCGCCACAAGACAAATATGCTCAGAAAGCAGCATGCCATTACCAAACACATCACCGGCCATATCACCGATACCAACCACGCTGAAATCCGTTTCCTGAATATTAATACCCTGCTCACGGAAGTGACGCTGTACCGAAACCCAGGCACCGCGGGCAGTAATACCCATTTTTTTATGGTCGTAACCAATGGAGCCACCGGAGGCGAAAGCATCGCCCATCCAGAAACCACGGGTTACTGCAATTTCATTGGCAATATCAGAAAAGGTTGCCGTGCCTTTATCGGCAGCCACCACCAGATAGGGATCATCATCATCGTGACGAACCACATTATCCGGCGGTACAACCTGACCTTCGACCAGATTATCGGTAACATCCAGCAAAGCACTGATAAAGGTCTGATAGCTGGCAATACCTTCAGCCATAAAGGCATCCCGCCCGCCCTCTTTCGGCAGGCATTTGGCAATAAAACCACCTTTGGCACCAACAGGAACAATCACCGCATTTTTAACCTGCTGTGCTTTAACCAGCCCCAGCACTTCAGTGCGGAAATCATCGCTGCGGTCTGACCAGCGCAGTCCACCACGGGCAACCCGGCCACCACGCAGGTGCACACCCTCCACACGGGGTGAATAAACAAAAATTTCAAACATAGGCCGCGGCAACGGCATATCGCTGATCGCCGCCGGGTTCACTTTTAACGCCAGGTAAGATTTACTTTTTCCCTGCTCATCCTGCTGGAAAAAATTGGTGCGCAGTGTCGCTTTGATCAGTTCTATATAGCGGCGGATAGTACGGTCTTCGTTCAGTTGATCCACACCTTCGAGAGCATCAATCAGCTGCTGTTCACACTGGTTAACCTCTTCGTCGCGCTGCTCGGGGGTGCATTCTTTAAGGCCAAAACGCAGATGAAACAGATGAACCAGTCTGGCGCTGATATCAATGTAGCGACACAGAGTCTCAGCGATGTAGCTCTCCGAGATGCCAAAACGGATTTGCTTCATATAACGGGCGTATGCGCGCAGGATAGAAATATCCTTCCAGCTTAATTGCCCGCCCAGTACCAGCCTGTTAAAGCCGTCATTCTCGGCCTGCCCTTCCCAGACGGCACGGAAGGAATCCTGAAACAGGCTTTTAACCGCAGCAATATTGATACTGTCAGACAGGGTATAGCGCAGCAGAAAATTATGAATCCAGATACGCTGTCCATCGGCGCAGATAATCTCGTAAGGATGCTCTCCCATCACCCGCAAACCCAGGTTCTCCAGTACCGGAATAACATCCGACAACGGCAGAATAGTATCGCGGTTAAACAGTTTAAAACGCAGTTCGTTATCACCCTCTTCCAGTTCACGATAAAAACTCATCGCCAACTGGCCCGCTTTCTGCCCGCACAAATGCTCCATATGCTGAACATCCACTACGGCCGTACGGGCGGTAAAGTTCTCACGGTAACCTGCAGGAAAAGCATCGCGATAGCGGTGAAACTGATGATTTCCGCGTTCCTCCCCGGCCTGTTCTATCAGGGCATCGTGCAGATCATCCTGCCATGAACGGGCAACCTGACAGATTTTTTTCGCCACCGCCTGCTCATCAAACACCACAGGGTTATCAGGGTTCAGTCGCAGTGTGTACTGAGTACGCGCCAGAATGGATTCAGAAAAGTAGGTATTAAACTCAATATCCAGCGGTGAAAATTCCGCCGCCAACACCCCTTCGATACGCTGGCGCAGTTCAGTGTTATAAATATCACGCGGTACATAGGCCAGACAGGATATAAATTTACTGTAAGAATCTTTGCGCAGATACACCCGGGTCTGACGACGTTCCTGAATATTCAGAATGCTTAATGCTGTACGATGTAATTGCTCTGCCGTTGACTGGAATAATTCATCACGCGGATACACCTCCAGAATACGGTTCAGCTCTTTACCACTGTGACTGGCCGGATTGAAATCAGCCATTTTCCGCACATCGTTGAGTTTTTCCCGTACCAGTGGAATATTGTTTGGCGTTTCGATATACACAATGGAGGTATAAAGCCCCATAAAGCGGATGCCGCCGGTGACTTCGCCGTCTTTATTAAAGAACTTAACCACCACATAATCCGGATACGCCGGACGATGAACCCGGCTGCGGCTACCGGATTTCATAAAACTTACGACCTGCTGATTGGTGATAAAATCGCGCACTTCATCTTCAAGGTCGCGCAACAATAAGCGGTTACGGCTCGCCTTATTGTAATTAAAAAGGCCAAGATCCTGCTCACTGTCACGTACAACATACTGCTCTTTACCTTCATTCTCGATATGGAAAACATCACAGGCCAGAAAGGTAAAGTGGTTATGAATCAGCCAGCGCAGAAATTCCTGTGCTTCTTTGTAATGTGCAGCGCGGTCTTTATGGTGTGGTTTGTTCAGGCGGGTAATGGTGGCTTCGGCTTTTTCAATAATCGCTGGAAAATCATTAACGCAGGCGGTGACTTCAGCAATCACATCCAACAGTTGTCCGGTCAGCGACTGCAGCAAATCGGTATCAGAGTGGTGGTCAAACTCAATATAAATAATCGCTTCTGCTGTTGATGCTTTTTCCTCTTTATACCAGTCATTTTCCGTTTTCAGTTGGTGCTTTTTATCACGCTGAGCATGCAATACGCAGTAATGAATCGAATGCAGTGATAACTGCCGTGCATTAAGCTGCATACGTACCGAATCGACCAGAAAAGGCATATCATCGCAAACGATCTCAACCACCGTATGAATCGATTGCCAGCCATGATTCTCATAGTCGGGGTTAAACACACGGACCTTAGGCTGATGCGGTTTACGTTGCTGAATAAACTGCCAGCAGGACAGCGTCGCGCCATACACATCCTCCACTGAACGGGCCATCAATTCATCGGCCGGTGCACCAGAAAAATACAGATCTGCAAAGCGTTGCAGGACCGCGGCCTGCTCGTTATGGTTACGTTCCTTAATAATGGTGTGCAAAGCAGTCAGCATAGTGTTATCCGTATTGAGCCCTGATAACTCCTAAGCTTAGATCATTTCGCCACCAGCGCGGTCTCCGTACCGGGGTAAGCAGCACAGTGAACTTTCGCTGCAGCAACCAATCAGAGCCATTGACCAAATGCTTTGAGTCTCTAAAATCCGAATTAAATCAACGCTCTGGGATAAAAAGAAGATGACTGAACAACAGGGTTTTGCACGCTTGAAAGAAGCACTGCAACAACAGATTATTGGCCAGCCCCATCTTGTTGAACGCTTGTTAATTTGTTTATTAAGTGATGGTCATTTACTGGTTGAAGGGGCTCCCGGCCTGGCAAAAACCAAAGCCATCAACGCGCTGGCCGACCGTATAGAGGGGGATTTTAAACGTATTCAGTTCACCCCCGACCTGCTGCCGGGCGACATTACCGGTACCGAAATTTACCGCCCGCAACAGCAGACCTTCGATTTTCAGGCCGGGCCGATTTTCCATAACCTGATTCTGGCCGACGAAATTAACCGTGCACCGGCCAAAGTGCAGAGCGCTCTGCTCGAAGCCATGGCCGAACGTCAGGTAACCGTCGGCGGTGTTACCCGCCCGCTGTCATCACTGTTTATGGTGATGGCCACGCAGAACCCGATCGAGCAGGAAGGCACCTACCCGCTGCCGGAAGCCCAGCTCGACCGTTTTGTTATGCACGTGGTGATTGATTATCCGGACAGCGAAGCCGAGCAGAAAATCCTGCGGCTGGCGCGTGGTGAAGCCATGCAGCAACAAAACCGCGACGATACCAAACTGTCGCAGGAGATGGTGTTCTCCGCCCGCCAGCAGGTACTGAATCTGCACATGAGCGATGCCGTTGAGCAGTATCTGGTACAGCTGGTGATGGCCAGCCGCCGCCCGGAGCCTTACGGCAAAGACCTCGCCAGCTGGATTGAATACGGCGCCAGTCCGCGTGGCACCATCGCCCTCGACCGCTGCGCCCGCGCCCACGCCTGGCTGAACGGACGTGATTACGTCAGCCCGGATGATGTGCAGGCCGTCGCCCACGATGTACTGCGCCACCGTCTGCTGCTCAGCTTTGAAGCCGAAGCCTCAGGCATGACGGTCAATAAAGTGATTAACGAACTGCTGCAACGGGTACCGGTTGTCTGATGCGCCAGGACGGACATTTCTCTGCAGGGGCCGAAATTCTGCCGGCCAATCTGGTGCAGCTGCGCACGCTGGCGCGCCAGCTACCGCTGCATAAACAGAAAAAAGTGCTGAACGATCTGGCTGGCAGCCATGCTTCTGCCATCCGCGGCCGCGGTCTGGATTACGCCGAAGTGCGTGAATATCAGGCCGGTGACGATATCCGTGCGATGGACTGGCGGGTAACCGCGCGCACCGGTGATGCGCACATCAAAGTTTTCCGTGAAGAAAAAGAACGGCCGGTATTGTTGGTCTGTGATCTGCGTGCCGCTATGCGCTTTGGCAGCCGCCGTGCACTGAAGCAGGTGCTGGCCGCCGACCTCACCGCCTTATTTGCCTGGGCTGCACTGGAACACGGCGACCGTATCGGAGCCCTGCTGTTTAACGACGAGCAGGAAACCGATCTGCGGCCCAAAACCGGCCGCAAACAGGTACTGCAGTTACTGAATGAACTGACCACGATGGCGCCATCAGCCAGTGCCGATCCGCAACAGCGTATGCAGCAGATCTGCCGTCACCTGCGCCGCATTGCCCGCCCCGGCAGCGCCATTTATTTTATCAGTGACTGGACCGGCTTTGATGCCGACTGCGAGCAGCAGCTGCACGCGGTGACCCGCCATTGCGATCTGGTTGCTGTTCATATTTCCGATCCGCTGGAAGCCGAGCTGCCGCCGCCGGGCCTTTACAGCCTCAGCGATGGCCAGCAACGTTTGTCCCTCGACAGCACCACCAGCCGTCAGCGCGAGGAATACCAGCAGGCATTCAGCCTGCGCATGAACAGCCTGCAACAGCAACTGCAGCGCCTTAAAGTGCCGCTGATTGCCCTGAGCACCAGCAATGCCGATCCGCTGCCGGCCCTGCGTCAGGGGCTCGGACTCGGTATGCTCAGCCGCGTACGGGCGGAGGAAAGCTGACCATGCAAGCGCAGAACGATACCCTGCAAATATACGATATTCATCTGCCCGACCCGGTCAGTGCCTGGCCGCCGGCCCCCGGCTGGTGGCTGCTGCTCATCGTTATTCTGCTGGCCGCGGTTGCCGCCTTTTTTGTCTGGCGCAAACTCCGGCAGCGCTGGCAGCGACGCCACGATTGCCTGCAGCAATTGCAGAACCTGCGCTCGCATTTCGATAAAACCGATGCTCAGGCCTGCGCCCAGATTAATGAAATTCTGAAACTCTATTGCCAGCAGTATTATCCTCAGGCGGTCGCCCTGCACGGTCAGACCTGGGTGGATTTTCTTAATCAAACCAGTCCGGTGGCGTTATTCAATAATCAAAGCGCACGGGCTTTGGCGGAAGCGCCTTATGCACCGGCACGCGCCGACTGGCGCCAGCATTATGGTGAGCTGGATGATCTGCTCGCACTGGCACAGCGCTGGCTGAAAAGCGCCCACACAGACCAAGATAAAACAGGCCAACAGCAGGCAGAACAGCACAACACAGATACGGAGGCCAGATAATGGAGTTTCACTGGCCCTGGGCGTTTTTTCTGCTGCCACTGCCGTGGATTATCCGCGCTTTTTTACCGCCATTAAAAGTTGAGCAGGCAGCGCTTAAAGTTCCTTCACTCAGCCCCTGGCGGCTGCAGAACAGCAAAGGGGGCGAACGTCAGACACAACAGAATCTGAGTGGCTGGTTACTGCCACTGGCATTATGGATTGCGCTGATCGGCGCCTTATCCCGCCCTTACCACAGCGGAGAAATAGTGCAGATGCCGGTGTCCGGCCGCGACCTGATGCTGGCGGTGGATATTTCCCAGAGTATGGAAATTGAAGACATGCGCCTGAATAACAAACCCGCCAACCGTCTCGCGGTAGTTAAGCAGGTGGTCAGCAACTTTATTGAACAGCGCAGTGGCGACCGCATGGGCCTGATTCTGTTTGGCAGCAATGCCTACCTGCAGGCGCCGCTGACCTTTGATGCCCGTACCGTCAGCACTTTTCTGAACGAAGCGCAGATCGGCCTGGCCGGTAAAAAAACCGCCATCGGCGACGCTATCGGTTTAACCATTAAACGTCTGCAGGACAATCCGGAACAAAGCCGGGTGATGATTCTGCTCACCGACGGCGCCAATACTGCCGGCGAAATTGAGCCGCTGAAAGCCGCCGAGCTGGCTGCCAGCAATGGCGTAAAAATTTACACCATCGGCCTTGGGGCTGATGTAATGGAGGTATCCAGCTTCTTCGGCACCCGTAAGGTCAACCCGTCACGGGATCTGGACGAAAATGCCCTGCGGGAAATTGCCCGCCAGACCGGCGGTGCTTTTTTCCGCGCCCGTGATACCGAAGAGCTGCAAAAGATTTATCAGTTTATTGATGATCTGGAACCCACCGAAAAAGACCCGGAAATTTATCGTCCGCAGCAGAGTCTGTACCACTGGCCGCTGGCCATTGCCTTTGTCATCAGTCTGCTGATTGCCCTGCAACAACGCTTTAACCGGATGCCCGGCGGAGGTCGCCACTGATGGAATGGCTCAGTCAGTTTCATTTTTTGCGGCCGCTGTGGCTGCTCGCCGCACTGCCTGCCCTGCTGGCTTTTTCATTGCTGCTGCAGCGCGCCTTAAGTGCCGGTCAGTGGGCCAGCGTGATTGATGCTCATCTGCAGCCTTATATGCTGGAGCAACAACTCAGCAACCGCCGCAAAGCAGGTTTATGGTGGCTGCTCGCCGGCTGGCTGATCGCCTGTATTGCGCTGGCCGGTCCGAGCTTTGAAAAACTGCCGCAACCTTTGCAAAAAAATCAGGATGCACTGGTTATTATGCTCGACATGTCAGCATCCATGGGCGCCCAGGATCTGAAACCCTCACGTGCGGTACGCGCCATTCAGAAAGTCACTGATATCGTCCGCAGCCGCGCCGACGGCCTGACCGCACTGGTCGCCTATGCCGGTGACGCCCATACCGTGACGCCTTTAACCGACGACCGCGACACCATCGAAAATCTGCTGCCGTCGTTATCCCCGTTCATTATGCCAAGTCCTGGCAGCCGTCCGGATAAAGCCATCAGCCTGGCGCAGCAGCTGGTCAGCGATGCCGGTATCCAGCAGGCCCGCCTGCTGTTACTGACCGACGGTATTATCAGCAAAGATATTGAACGAATCCGCAACAGCCTCGACGGCCAGCGCTTTCAGCTTAAGGTACTCGCCATTGGCACCGCCGAAGGTGCGCCGGTGCCAATGCCCGGCGCCGGTTTTCTGCGTGACGGCAGCGGTACAATCGTACTGCCACAGCTGGATCTGGGGCCGATCCGCGATCTCAGCCGCGAACTGAATGTCCCCTGGCAAACACTGAGTATTAACGACAGCGACTGGCAAAGCCTGTTACCCGAACAGCCGCAAAGCTTTGACCCGCAGGAAACCGACAACGGCTTTGCCCGTTTTGATCAGTGGCACGACGCCGGCTACTGGCTGATCTTTGCCTTGCTGCCCGTTGCTCTGCTGTTGTTCCGCCGTGGCGTACTGTTCAGTCTGCTGTTACTGCCACTGTGCTGGCCCGACAACAGCTATGCGCTGGGGTGGAAAGATTTATGGCAAACCCCGGATCAGCAAGGCTCAGAACTGTTTGAACAGGATCCTGCCGCCGCCGCACAGGCCTTCGAAGATCCTGCCTGGCGTGGCAGCGCCGCTTATCGTGCCGGCGATTATGAAAGCGCCGCCAAAGCCTTTGCCGAAGGCCCACAAACCGCCATCAGCCATTACAACCGTGGTAATGCCCTGCTGCAGACCGGAAAGCCGGATGAAGCCATCGCCGCCTATGATGAAGCCCTGAAGCTGAACCCGGATATGAAAGAAGCCGCGGCCAACCGTGAGACCGCCGAAAAACTCAAACAGCGACAAGAACAACAAAAAGAGCGGCAGCAAGACGGTCAGCAGCAGGACGGACAGCAACAGGACGGTCAGCAGCAGGACGGTCAGCAACAGGACGGCCAGCAGCAGGACGGTCAGCAGCAGGACGGTCAGCAGCAGGACGGTCAGCAGCAGGACGGTCAGCAGCAGAACGCTCAGCAGCAGAACGCTCAGCAGCAAGACGGCCAGCTACAGAACGCTCAGCAACAGGATCAGAGTGAAGACGATGCCTTTGCCCGTCAGCAGGCTGATAAGCTGGCCGAACAGCAGCAGGATGAATCAGCCTCTCAGGCGGCACAGAATCAGGAGCCTGAGACTGACGAAGAGAAACAGGGTATAGCAGCCGCTGAAGAAGATCAGGAAGAGCCGCAGGAAGAATCCGCGCAACAACTGCGCCGCCAGTCTGACCAACCGGAAACAGAAATCAACGGCCTCAGCCGTGAAGAACAGGCCGCCATGCAACAATGGCTGAACCGGGTACCGGACAATCCCGGCAACCTGTTACAGCGCAAATTTTTATACCAGTACCGGCAACAGGCCGATCAGGAAAGTGAGGATGTTTTATGGTGATGCGTGATCTGCTGTTTAGCCGCATTCACTGGCTGCTGGGGTTGCTGCTAGCGTTGCTGTTGGCCGCCACTCAGGTGCAGGCTGCTACCTTCAGTGCCAGCGTTGACCGCAAAGAAGTCGCCGAGCGCGATACCTTCAATCTGATGCTGCGCTACAGCGAACAGGTGGGTTTTGGCTCACCGGATTTAACTCCGCTGCAGAACGATTTTCAGGTGCTGAACCAGCAGCGCTCCAATCAGTTCCGCTCCGTCAACGGCAAGACCGAGTCCTTTACCGAGTGGACCCTGACGCTCACGCCCAAACGCAACGGTAAACTGACCATTCCCCCGATCCGTTTTGAAAATCAGCAGACGCAACCCATTACCATCAACGTGCGCGAGCTGTCAGCGGATGTAAAAGCGCAGATCGCCAAAGAATTTTTCTTCGATACCGAGATCAGCCAGCAGGACAACTATTACGTTCAGGGGCAGATTCTTTACACCGAAAAGCTGTATTACAGCGTCAGCCATGAAGACGCCACCCTGTCGGAATTTAAAGTAACCGATGCTCTGGTACAGCCGCTGGGGGATGTGCGCCAGTATACGACCGTTGTTGATGGCCAGCGTCTGGGCGTGTACGAACGGCGCTTTGCGATTTTCCCCGAAGAAAGCGGCGAGCTGGTGATTCCCGGCCAGCGCTTCAGCGCCCGCATCAGCAATCCTTACGACCGCTGGAGCCGTGGCCGTCAGGGCTCTGCGGTCAGCAAGCCGATTACCCTGCAGGTTAAACCCATTCCGCAGGATTATCCGCAGGCGCCCTGGATTCCGGCTGAAAACCTGAGCATCAGCGAAACCTTCAGCACACCGCCACAGCAATGGGTGGCCGGCGAACCGGTTACCCGTACCCTGATCATGACCGCCAAAGGTCTGCCCGGCAGTCAGCTACCGGCCATTGCCCTGCCGGTGGTTGATAATCTGCGCTACTACCCTGATCAGACTCAGCAAAATGAACAAAGCAGCGACGACGGCCTGACCGGAACCTCGGAACAATCCATCGCCCTGGTACCAGGCAGCAGCGGCCGTATTTTGCTGCCGGAAATCCGCATCCCCTGGTGGAACACCAGAAGCGGTACTCTGGAATATGCCGTATTACCGGCCCACAACATTCAGGTTAAGCCAGCCAAAGGGGCTGTGGCATCATCACAAACAGCCGAGCCTGTAACAAACAACAGCGACGCAGACGCCATGGAGCAGCCTGGCGACAGTGCTGGTATCAGCACCACCGACAACAACGGCAGCGCCGGCGACCTGCTCGTCTGGCAACTTGCTGTGGCTGTTTTGGTGCTGAGTAATGGGCTGTTTTTACTGCTGTGGTGGCATGCACGACGCACGGCACTGACCCGGCCAGCCGTGTCAGACAGCACGCAACAGGATCATCCGCAAAAAACGCTGAAGCAGCACTGGCAGGCATTGAGTAAGGCCTGCCAGCAGGGAGACGCCGCAGCCATACGCTGCCACCTGCTGGCCTGGGTTAATGCCGGCGGATTAAACAGCGAAGATTTAAGCATCCGCCTGCCACTGGCCAGCCTCAGTCAGTTGGCCGGATTACTGCCGGAGCCCAGATTGCAGGCTGCGCTGGCGGAACTTGATGCCCGGCTCTATTCGCCACAGCAGAATTCCGCCTATAACGGCCAGAACCTGCTGGCATTGTTAAAAGAGCTGCAACGTCAGAGTGGCAAAACAGAGACACAACGCGCCGTACTTTATCCACACTGAAGTAACGGGGATTGCAGAAACAGGCCGGAGGATTCAGGACGGTGCGGCTATTCGCCCGGAAACTGATCCGGCCCGGCGCCAGGAGAGGCAGGCAACTTATTCGCCCCGGCATGGGCTGACTTATCCAGATACATCGCCTGATCAGCGACTTCAATCCAGCTGCTGGCATCGGCAACATCAGGATACCCCACATAAGCCAGACCAATGCTGAAATGTACCGGAAATTCTCCGGTCGGGGTCTGATGACGCAGCACGTTATTACGCAGATTCCGCAATGCCAGCGAGGCATCGCGAACATTGCTCTGCGGCAATACCACCACAAATTCATCACCGGCATAGCGCGCCAGAATATCCGTGGCGCGGATATGCTGACGGATATGCTCAGCCAGGGCCTGTAATGCCTCGTCACCGGCAATATGACCGAAGGTATCGTTAATCTGTTTAAAGTCGTTCAGGTCGATAAACAGCAGCGAGCACGGTGTCTGATAGCGGCGATACAGTTCCAGCTGATGTTCCAGCTCTTCATACAGTGCCTGACGGTTCAGACAACCGGTCAGCGGGTCGGTACGGATTAACAGATTAAGCCGTTCGGTCGCCTGATGTGCCTGCTCCAGGGCATGAGCCATATCCGCTTTGGCTTTAACCTGATCGCTGATGTCCGTTGCCAGACCAATCAGATACTCCAGTTTACCGCTGCTGTTCAGCACCCCTGTCCCGGTGTCGAAGATATAACGCAGGCCCCGCTCCGGATGCTCTACCCGATATTCGATTTCCCAGCGCCCTTGCCGGTGGCGTTCTATTTCAGCGCGCACCCGCGCCCGGTCATCTTCGTAAATCCCTTGCAGAAAGCTGTGCGCATCATCGTACAGGCTGGCACAACTGCGCCCCCAAACCCGCTCATAAGCCGGGTTAACAAACAGCATCTGCTCTATTCCCGGCGTCGACATCCACACCACCGACTGAATGGTTTCGGCAATGGTGCGGAATTTAACCTCAGACTGCTGCAGCAATAACTCAGACTGCTTGCGGTCACTGATGTCTTCGATCACGGAAATAAAATAATCGGGGAAATTCTGCTCATCGCGAATCAGGGTCACCGTAAGGTTCGCCCAGAAATAGCGGCCATCTTCATGACGGTAGCGTTTCTCAATACTGTAAGAGCTATGACTGCTGCTCAGCAGGTCATTCACTTTGCTGACATCCAGTTCAAGATCATCCGGATGAGTAATGTCCTGAAAACAATGTTCCAGTAATTCTTCACTGCTGTAGCCCAGCAGGTCGCACAGGCGGCGGTTCACTCTTAAAAAGCGTCCACCAAGGCTGACACAACAGATCCCCACAGCAGAATGCTCAAACAGTTCATCATACGCCTTGTGCTGTTCGCGCAGCTTACGCTCAGAAATCCACAGCGTACTGGTATCCAGAATGGTCGCGATTGCCATCTGCTCGCCGTCGTAATCCACCAGTGCCAGATGAATCTCGGCATTAATTTTCTGCCCCTGAGCATCGTTGATCCAGATACGGTTATTCATCCGCCGTTCGCCGATGGAGGAGAAAAACAAAGCAATCAGATGCTGATGCTGGCTGCGGATATCTTCAGGTACCAGAATATCCACCGGCTGCCCGACCATCAGTCCGGGGCTGTAACTCAGCAGATGGTGTGCAGCCCGGTTGGCCATACGGATGATGCCTCTGGAATCAACCAGAAGCACCGGATCCGGACTCAGCTCAAACAGGGGGTCGGTAGGTAAAACGCGAAAACGCCGGTGCTGCAACACAATGGCGATAATGATAACAACGGCCAGCAACAGCCATGGAAGTACTTCCATGCATACTCCGATACAGAAAACCTATCCTGCCAGGAAAATGCGTACAACCTTACCGCATGGCAACAGTCCGCTCCGGGACTGTCTTTAAGACTAGCAGGAAAGCGTCAGAGCGCCGTCTTTAACAAGCTTTTTATCAATCAGCCACGCTCAGGTCTGCCCTGAGCTGATTGTCCTAAATGAATAACCGGGCGACGATTGATGGTTTCCTGTCCAAACAGCGTGCGCCAGAACCAGTTACTGTCGAGATCTTCCTGACAGCGCACCAGCTGCTGCTGATACTGTTTTGCCCGGCGTTCAACCTTTCTCGCCACCTGCATCAGCCAGGGTTTTTTCTTATAGGTACCACGCAGGTAACCGCCGGCCCCGTCGTGATAGGCCAGGTACAGGCTGTAAGCATCATGCGGGCGAATGCCGGTGCGTTTAATGGTACGGGTGTTGTACCAGCCGATAAAATCGACCGCATCCTCAAAGTCATCACGGTCTGCGCCCCAGTTATTGGTGAGACGCATATACTCTTCCCAGGTCGGGTCGAGTGCCTGAGCATAGCCATAGGCCGTCGACGGGCGCGGGCCGGGAATGATCCACAGATACCACTTACGCGGCGGACGGTTATCGTCGATAAACTTCGATTCCTGGTGAATAAACGCCATGGTCACCGACTCCGGTATCCCGTACTTTTTCTTCACCGCCTTAGAAGCGTTATACCAGTCGTAATATTCGTCATAGATTTCGCAGACGTTATTAATATTTTTCGGCTGCGGGGTGGAGCAACCAGCCAGTACCAGCAATACAGCCAGAAGTGAAAAGCGGATACCTGTAAGGGTCATGCCTGTTCCTTATTTTCTGCTCCACAACCCCGCTTCAGGGCTGCATACCGTGTTCATTCAGCAGGGCCAGAAATGCATTCTCATCCAGCACCTCAACATTCAACGCCTGCGCTTTGGTGAGTTTTGAGCCTGCTTTTTCACCGGCAACCAGAAAATCGGTTTTTGCCGACACACTGCCGGCCACTTTCACCCCCAGCTGTTCCAGTAAGGCTTTAGCATCATCACGGCTCATACCACTCTGGGCCAGAGTGCCGGTAATAACGGCGGTTTTACCGCTTAATGGTAAATCGGCACTCTGTTGCGGCTCTTTTTCTTCCCAGTGCACACCGGCACGCTGCAACTGTTCAATGACCGTGCGGTTATGCTCTTCGGCAAAGAAATTATGCACATGGGCAGCAACCACGGTACCGACATCAGCAACCTCCAGCAAAGCCTCTGCATCGGCATCCATAATGCGCTGCAGAAAACCAAAATGTGAGGCCAGATTATTGGCCGTAACGGTGCCCACTTCGCGGATACCCAGTGCGTATAAAAAACGCCCCAGCGTGGTTTGCTTCGCCGTATTCAGCGCGTCCAGAATATTCTGTGCCGACTTTTCTGCCATACGCTCAAGGCCTGCCAGCTGCTCCAGGGTTAAATGAAATAAATCATCCACGGAGTCAATTAATCCGGCATCCACCAGCTGATCAATTAATTTATCGCCCAGACCTTCAATATCCAGTGCCTTACGTGAAGCAAAATGTTTAATCGCTTCTTTGCGCTGCGCCGAACACACCAGCCCGCCGGTACAACGGGCAACGGCCTCTCCTTCGACTTTTTCGACCAGCGAATCACACACAGGGCAATTAGCCGGAATCTGAATATCACGGGCATCGGCCGGACGCTTTTCGGCAACCACAGAGACAATTTGCGGAATCACATCACCGGCGCGGCGGATAATCACGGTATCGCCGATTTTTACGCCCAGACGGGCAATTTCATCCATATTATGCAGCGTGGCATTGGAAACGGTGACACCGGCAACATGTACCGGTTTTAACCGCGCCACCGGTGTTACGGCACCGGTTCGGCCAACCTGAAAATCGACACCCAGCAGCTCGGTCATTTCTTCTACCGCCGGGAATTTATAGGCAATGGCCCAGCGCGGCGCGCGGGCAACAAAACCTAGCTGTTCCTGCAGCGCCAGGTCATCGACCTTAAAAACCGTGCCATCAATTTCATACGCCAGACGATGACGTTTTTCTCCCAGTTGCTCAAAAAAAGCCTGGGCTTCTGCCACGCCATTCACGACCCGCATCTCTTCATTAATGCGGATACCCCAGCGTTTTATTCTTTGCAGAATAGCGCTGTGCGTTGCCGGTAAAACCGCATCATCACTGACCACACCAATGCTGTAGGCACAGAATTCCAGCGGACGTTTTGCCGTAATATTCGGGTCGAGCTGACGCAGGGAACCGGCGGCGGCATTACGCGGATTAGCAAAGACTTTTTCATCGTTAGCGCGGGCTTTATCGTTATAGGCTTCAAAGCCCGCCTTCGGCATATACACTTCGCCACGCACTTCCAGCCGTGCAGGAAAATCATCGCCCTGTAAACGCAGAGGAACATTTTTAATGGTGCGCACATTCTGGGTGATGTCTTCGCCGGTCTGGCCATCACCACGGGTAGCAGCACGCACCAGCAAGCCCTGCTCGTACAGGATGCTGACGGCCAGACCATCGAGTTTAGGTTCACAGGCCAGAGCAATACTGTCGCTGGTTTTTAAACGTTCCTGCAGACGCTGGTAAAAGGCAGAAAATTCTTCGGCATTCATCGCGTTATCCAGGGATAACATCGGCCGCTCATGGGTAACGCTGACAAATTGGCTGAGGGGTGTTGCACCGACACGCTGGGTCGGGGAATCTGCGCTGATTAATTGCGGATGCTCAGCTTCCAGCTGCTGTAATTCGCGCAATAAACGGTCGTATTCAGCATCCGGAATACTGGGTTCATCCAGCACATAGTAGCGGTGATTATGCAGATTGATTTCGCTGCGCAGCTGCTCAATACGCTGGTTAACACTGGAGGGCACAATGGCGCTGTCAGAAGAAGCAGAGGAGCCCGTTGGCTCCTCTGCAAAAAGATCATTTTGTGTATTCATATTATTTAGCTTGTTTTTTCAGGGCCAGACGCTGACGCCGTTCAAAATCCATAATCTGCTGGCGGTCGTGTTCCATGGTCTGCGGGGTTAATGCACTGCGCGCACCGTCGTACACATCGGCACGTAATTTACGCGCAACGACCAGGGCCATTTCCGACATGGCTTCATAGGCTTCCAGCGGCTTTTTCGCCCCCGGCAGACTCATAAAAAAGCTCAGACCACGAAAATGTTGCTGCGCCATGGCGGCCGGGACAAAAATGCCCGGTTCATAACTCTGTGCCACCGAAAACTGAATACAGCCTTCACCGTCAGCCTGCTCAAAACGGTGAAAAATATCTTTTTCGCCAAAGCGCAGATCGCAACTGTTAAACAGAAACAGAACATCTTTGCCGGAAAAACCAGCCGGATCACGGGCAATGGCGTGAATTTCCAGCACCAGCTCCGGAATACCGCGGCTGGCCAGAGATTCGGCATTGGCACCGGCAAAATTCACCGGCTGCAGTGGCAGCTCTGATGGCAGTTTTTCAACTTCCTGCTCAAGGTGCGGATCGTCAATATGCTGAGGGTCTTCAAGCTCTGGCAGATTGTCTTCCTGCGTGTCAGCGCTCACTTCTGCTTCATCGGACACCGGGGTATCTGCTACAGAACCATTTACCACCGGTTCCACATCCACGCTGTCATCTTCGATCTGCGGCTTAATATCGTCATCGCCCAGCTCTTCGACATCCAGCAACACCGGAAACTGCTCATCCAGATTGACCGGACGGGCTTTGGGAATCAGTGGTGATGGCGGAATATCCAGATCTTCGACCGGATGTTCGCTTCTGGCCTGAGCCGCGCTGGCATGAATTTTCTGGTTATGGCCCAGCTGCACGCCGGCATACTCCGGGCTTTTTTCTGCGCTCATATCTTCTGCAGGATTAACTTCTGCTGAGTCCTCAGCAGCCGTATTGGCTTCAGCATCAGAATGTTCGGATAAAGACTCAGCCACCAGCGGTTTGGCAACCGGTTTAACAACCACGGCTGATTTCACCACGCGCGCTGGCCCCAGGTCGTCTTCCCAGGGAATAACCGGCTCTTCTTCGGTCGAGAAATTGCCTTCCAGCTCGGTAAATACCGGCTCCTGTGCAGGCGGGCGCGGACGTTCCTGCTCTGCGGCACGCTGCTGTGCCGGACGAAAACCGAGCAGTGCATCATCCTCATCAGCATCCTGCACGGTGCTCTGACCGGCCGCTTTATTAACAACACGAACACCGCCGGGCAACTCCGGGTTATGGCCGTCGTCCGGAAAGCGGAAATCACTGCTGACATCCAGACGCAGAGCTTCAGCACGCGCACGGCGCATGCGGCGGAAGCCATCAATTAATATTGCCACCATCACTAACAATCCGATCAGGATCAGGACGGTTCGCCAACTCCATTCCATAGTTGCCTCAGACTTTCATTCACTGTTTTGCCGCTCCGGAAAAGCGCTCGATGGGACATCAGAACGGCAGGGTTTATTTGGGTTCAAAGTGTTACACAACGATTCACGCGAAAACAGACCCCGGACGGCGCTTTTGGCCTCTTTTTTGCCGTCCGCGATTCCGGGGTCTGACTTTCTGCCACAGCCCAGCCAAATAGCCGGGAGAAACGATCCGCCAGCCGGATAACCTCAGGCGTCGATCATTTCCGCGGCCTCTTCCACATCCACCGACACCAGACGGGAAACCCCCGGCTCGTGCATGGTGACGCCCATCAGCTGAGACGCCATCTCCATGGCAATTTTGTTGTGGGTGATATAAATAAACTGCACCTTCTCCGACATGGCTTTTACCAGACGCGCATAGCGACCAACGTTGGCGTCATCAAGCGGTGCATCCACCTCATCCAGCATACAGAACGGTGCCGGATTCAGCTGGAAGATGGAGAACACCAGCGCGATGGCGGTCAGTGCTTTTTCGCCACCAGACAGCAGATGAATGGTGCTGTTTTTCTTACCCGGCGGGCGCGCCATGATCGCCACCCCGGTGGTCAGCAGATCTTCGTCGGTCAGCTCCAGACAGGCGTGGCCGCCACCAAAGACTTTCGGGAACAGCTCGGCCAGGCCGGCGTTCATCTTGTCGAAAGTTTCCTGGAAGCGGGTGCGGGTTTCACGGTCGATTTTCTGAATCGCGCCTTCAAGCGTGTTCAGGGCTTTTTCCAGATCCTCGTTCTGCGCATCCAGATACACCTTACGCTCGGACTGAATACGGTATTCATCAATCGCCGCGAGGTTAATCGCGCCCAGACGCTGGATACGTTCAGCGATGCGCGCCAGCTCTTCCTGCCAGCTGTCGGCATCCGCCTCTTCCGGCATATTGTCGAGCACATCTTTTAACGTGAGCTTTTCTTCCTGCAGGTTTTCCACCAGCGCCTGACGACGGATATCCAGCGCCTGACATTCCATGCGCACTTTTTCCAGTTCGTTACGCACATCCAGCGCTTTCTTTTCAGCATCGGCGCGGGCCTGTTCCAGCTCACGCAGGCGGGCATCCACCGCTTCAAGCGCATGCCGGGCAGCCGACATAATCTGCTCGGCGTTCAGACGACGCTCCAGCAGTTCTTCCATTTCCGCTTTCAGCTCGTCGAGATCGGCGCTGTGATCGCGGTTCTGGTTATCCAGAATCTGTTGCTTACGTTCGCGCAGGCGCTGCATCTGTGCGGCCAGGCGTTCGATCGCCTGCTGTAAGCCCTGCTCACGGCTCTTCAGGGTCTGCACTTTCAGCTGCAGCTGATGGGCCTTGTCCTGATGCTGACGCGACTCCATGCGCGCCCGCTCCAGCAGTTGCTGTACGCGGTTGCGCTCGGCCTGCAGACGTTCACGCTCATCGGTATCATCGTCGATGGCGCTCATCGCTTCCTGCCAGGTCAGGCGCAGTTCTTCCAGAGCTTCGCGCTCCAGCGCCTGTAACTGTCTGGCTTCGCTGATATCCTGATTCAGTTTGTCGCTGCGCAGGGCAAATTGCTCCGCACGCGCCTGTTTGCCGGACAACTGGGATTTCAGAGTGATCAGCTTCTGGCTGACCTGCTGCTGTTCACGCTGAGCGGTTTCACGCTGCTGCTCCAGTGAGCGCAGCTTAAGCTGGTCAGCATCCAGATCGGCATCCCACTCTTCGACCTGAATATCCAGTTCTTCAATCTGATCTTCCAGAACCTCAAGTTCCTGCTGGCGGGCCAGTACACCGCCCTCACCGTCAGCGGCGCGGGCAACGCGCAACCAGTTAGGGCCAAGCCAGATACCATCGGCGGTAATAATGGATTCGTGAGCGGCCAGATTGCCGCGCGCTGCCAGCGCAGAGGCCAGATCATCGGCCACTTTAACCCCGGCCAGCAGGCCGCTGACGTCCTGACGGCTCTGCACTTTGGCCGCCAGCGTACCGGCAGCACCCGTGTTAACCGCAGCAGCACCCTGTCCCTGTTGCCATAAACTGAGGTGTCCTTCTTTAAAACTGCCGAGCCAGTGCTGTGCCGGATCAAGCTGATCGATCATCACCGCCTGCAGGTAATCGCCCAATACGGTTTCAACCGCCCGCTCCCAGCCACTTTCAACCTGCAGCTGTTCGGCAAGACGCGGCTTGCGCGCCAGCTGATGGCTTTCCAGCCAGTGGCTGACGGCTTCTGAGCCCTGCCCTAAGGCGGCTTTCTGCAAGGCATCGAGGGTGGCTTTGCGGTTCAGCATCTGCTGTAACTGCGCCTTGCCTTCATCCAGCTGACGGCGTTGCTGCTCCAGCTGTTCACGACCGGCGGTTACCTGCTCCTGCAGACTGTCGAGGCGTTCCTGCTGGCTGTCGGCGGCCAGTTCCTGTTCGCTGACTTCTTCGGCCAGTAGCTGAATTTCTTCCAGCTCCGGGTTGTCTTTCAGCTGCTGCAGTTCCTCTTCCAGACGACGAATCTGCTGGTCGAGACGGGTAAGCTGCTGCTCACTGTTCTGAATGCGGGTCTGTGCCACTTCGGCCTGGCGGGTTGGCTCACTGGCGCGCTGGGTAAAGCTGTCCCAGGCGTCCTGCCAGCGGCTCTGGGCTTCTTCGGCCTCCAGCAGCATGGCGGCGGATTCTTCTTCACCGGCCAGCAGCATTTCCAGCTCCGGTTCCAGCAGCATCAGTTCTTCACCGACGGCTTCGCGCGCCAGCTGGTCTTCTTCCAGCGATTTTTCGGTTTCAAGGATGGCCTTTTCGGCTTCGGCCATATCCTGATCAAGCTGCAGCGCCATCTGCGCCTGATGCTCGAGCTTCTGCTCATGGCGGGCAATGTGAGCACCTACTTCGTAGTATTTGCTCTGCGCGCTGTTAAACAGATCACCTTTTTCCTGATGCTCCAGACGCAGGCCTTCGATTTCGGCATCGGCGGCACGCTGTTCAGCCATATGGGCTTCGAACTGGGTCTGATGCTCGGCGATTTTCAGCTCGCGAACGCGGTAATCGGCATCCAGCGCCTGCCACTTCAGGGCCTGCAACTGTGCCTTTTTCTCGCGTTCCTGGGTTTTTAATTCTTTGTATTTTTCTGCCGCCTGGGCCTGACGCTGCAGATGGGATAACTGCCGCTCCAGTTCCTGACGGATATCCTGCAGGCGTTCGAGGTTTTCATGGGTGCGGCGCATGCGGTTTTCGGTTTCGCGGCGGCGCTCTTTGTATTTGGAAATACCGGCCGCTTCTTCGACATACACCCGCAGCTCTTCCGGTTTGGCTTCGATCAGGCGCGAGATCATGCCCTGCTCGATAATGGCGTAGGAGCGCGGACCAAGGCCGGTGCCGAGGAAGATATCGGTAATGTCTTTACGGCGGCATTTGGTTCCGTTCAGGAAATAGGTCGACTGACCATCGCGGGTCACCTGACGACGCAGACTGACTTCGGCATAACCGGCATATTCACCACGCAGGGTGCCGTCACTGTTATCGAATATCAGATCAACACTGGCCTTGCTGACCGGTTTACGCTCGGACGAGCCATTAAAAATAACGTCGGTCATGGCATCGCCACGCAGGTATTTGGCTGAGCTTTCGCCCATTACCCAGCGCACCGCATCGATGGTGTTGGATTTACCACAACCGTTAGGGCCAACGATGCCGGTCATATTGGTGCTGAACGGCACGGTGGTCGGGTCAACAAAGGATTTAAAGCCGGCCAGTTTGATGGCTTTCAAGCGCATGTTCAGGCCTCCTCAGCCATCGCTGCCAGTACCAGTTCGCGCTGGTGCTGGCCATAGTTCTGTAGTAATCCCGGCAGGGCCCGCAGGTTGCGTTTTAACACGGCATCCATCAAACCGGCAAAAAAGCGCGCGGCGTACTCCGTTTCCTGCGGCGAGCGGCGGATGGCCAGCGCATAGGTGCGATGCAACGCCGGCTGCAGATCTTCCAGCACTTCCGCCAGATACTGATTACCGGCGATAGCAAATGCCATGCGCATAAGAACAAAACCGGATTCAACAAAGGCGACTTTGTCTTCGCTTTGCTGCAGTTCCTGAATAATCTGCACTTGCGCCAGCAACGGCCGGATATTGTTATCAGTCCAGTTTTCCGCAACCCGCTGTGCCAGCATCGTCAGCAGGTCGATGTACAGATCGTACAGGCTGTTAACGCCCTGTTCGGTCAGCGTGGTCACCACGGCACCACGGCGCGGCAGAATATCAATCAGATGGCGGCTTTCGAGTATCAGCAGGGCTTCACGCACCGAGCCACGGCTGACTTCCAGCTCACTGACCACGCGGGTTTCCTGAATACGCTCACCGGATGTCAGCTGCCCCTGAATAATACGTTGCGCCAGATAGCGGGCAATCTGTTCGGAAAGGCTTTCAGGCGCAGAAAAACTCATGGGGGTCTGTTCCATACTGATAAAAAAACCGGCGGCGATATTAGCACAGAATGCTGCACAACCGGGCTATGCCATAGCGTCTGTAGCGCATTCCTGCGTCCGGTGATGCCCATCCTGCCAACATTGACAACGGATCACCCAGAATGACGCAATTGCCTGTACCACCAACTCCCGCTCCGCTGCAGGCTGACCGCAAATGACCAGAGAATAAGACGGATATCACTGAAAGATTGTCCGACAATCCTACAAACAATAACAACAAACCCCATGAGGAGATGTCGATGTCTGAACAAGCACCAGGCTCACGCATGCTGACGTTTAAAAAATACGCCTATCTGCTGGTCGTGGTTCCGCCATTGCTGCTGCCACTGTCGCAATGGCTGTGGCAAAACATCGGTTACGCCAATCTGCTCGCCTTCTTTCCGCTGCTGTTTGTTTACGGCATTGTCCCCATCCTTGACCACATTATTGGCCAGGACCCGGTGAATCCGGATGAAACACGGGAAGTGCCGAAGCTGTCGGAAGAGCGTTTTTACCGCCTGCTGACGCTGCTGTGCCTGCCGATGCAGCTGGCGGTTCTGTTTTATGCCGGACACGTTTTTGTAAGCGCAGAGCTGAACTGGGTCGGACAACTCGGCTGGTTACTTTCTCTCGGCACTGTGGGCGCCATTGTCGCCATTAATGTCGGTCATGAACTGATTCATAAAGACCCCAGACTTGAGCAATGGGCCGGTGGTCTGTTACTGGCCTGCGTTTCTTATGGTGGCTTTAAGGTTGAGCACGTACGCGGCCATCATGTGCATGTTTCAACACCGGCCGATGCTTCTTCTTCACGCTACGGTCAGAGCCTGTATCAGTTTTTGCCCCATGCTTATCTGCACAACTTTCTCAATGCCTGGAAACTGGAAGCCAAACGTCTGCGTCATAAAGGCCACTCGCCGTTCAGCTGGCGTAATGAACTGATCTGGTGGTATGGCTTCAGCCTTTTACTGGCAGCGGTATGTGGAGCTCTATGGGGCTGGATGGGGGTGTTTTTCTTTGTTGCCCAGAGCTTCTTTGCCTTCAGCCTGCTGGAAGTGATCAACTACGTTGAACATTACGGCCTGCACCGTCGCAAGCTGGACAATGGCCGTTACGAGCGTCCGGATATCGAACACTCCTGGAACAGCAACTACCTGCTCACCAATCTGTTCCTGTTCCAGCTGCAGCGTCACTCCGATCACCACGCTTATCCGAAGCGTCGCTATCAGGTACTGCGCCATCACGATGTCAGCCCACAGCTGCCCAGTGGTTACGCCACCATGGTGGTGCTGGCCCTGATTCCGCCACTGTGGTTTAAGGTAATGAACCCTCGCGTTGAAGGTTACTACAAAGGTGAAGAGCATCAGCTGCAAGGCAGCTGACAGACAGCCCCTGAACAGGACACCGGCTCAGTACAACGCCAGACCCGCCGTGGCAACAATGATCAGCAGCATCAGCAGCAGTTGCCACGGCTTTACTTTCTCACCGAACAACCACACGCCCCAGCAGGCCGCACCGATAATGCCGACGCCACGTTTAACGGTTTCAACAATGCCCGGATGAATCTCCGTTACCGCCAGCCACTGGCCGCTGACCGCCAGCACAAACACCAGTAAAGCCAGCGCCATTAATCCCCATGGGCCGGAATAACGCGGCACAGACAAACGATCACGGCGGCGTAATGAATCAACGCTATAGGCCAGCAATAACACCAGACACATGCCGGCACTCTGAATCAGGCCGTGAAAAAAGACCGTGGCCGATGTCAGTGCCATCTTGTCAAAGACAATGCCCGTTCCCCAGCACAGAGCGACGACCAGCATCAGCCCCAAACCCGCACCGGCTTCTTTTGGCCTGAGCAATAAATTCCAGCCCGAATGCAGCAGAAAAATCGCCAGCACAATGCTCAGCATGGCCAGCAACTGCACCCCGCTTAACCGCTCCCCCAGCAAACCCGCGCTGAGCACTGCTGCCACAACCGGCGTAAACGACAGCACCGGCACCAGCAAGGCAATACGGCCGACACTGAGTGCTTTGATATAGCAGACACTGGCCAATGCTGATACCAGCAGCGATACCAGCCCCGGAAGCCAGTAACCCGCCTCCGGCAGTGACGCCCCCCGAGACAACCACAACAACAGATAAAGCGGAGTAACGCCGGCACTGAGCCAGATAGCCAGAGTCAGCGGCTGTGCATGAGCCGTCAGTTTTTTGCGCGCCAGATCGAACAGCGACCAGGCCAGCGCAGATAACAACATAAACGACATAGCAGTCCCGGTGATGATAAATAAAGCCATCTTACGTGTTCACCGGACCGACGTCAGCGACCTGCTGAAAATGAATCAGGACGATGCACTCTGTTTTTTTATTGCGCAAAAAGGGGGCAACTGAAAAAGAGAACAACCCGGATGTACGATAAAAACCCGGATAAATGCCAGCGGGCAGCAAAAAAATAAAACTGGCACGTCTTCTGCTGAACATATTGCATTCCACATCAACGGCGATATGGAACACAACCTGAATTTCCGGATAACGGCGTCCACTCCGCTTGCATACTGCAGGTGGATGGGGCGCCGTTTTTTATTTCCGGACAGCTGTTGAGCAATTTCTTAAACGTTAATGAGGTAATGCTATGTCTTATCTGATGCCTGCCGAGTTTGCCACCAAAATGGTAGATGCCGGTGAAGCAAAAATTTATATGTCGACCCGCGATACACTGGTACGCGCTTTTATGGCCGGTGCCATTCTCGCTTTGGCAGCGGTTTTTGCCGTCAGCGTTGCCGTTGCAACCGGTTCACACCTGATTGGTTCCATCCTGTTTCCCGTTGGTTTCTGCATGCTCTATCTGATGGGCTTTGATCTGCTCACCGGTGTATTTATGCTGACTCCGCTGGCCTGGCTGGATCGTCGTCCCGGTGTTACCTGGGGGCAGATTCTGCGTAACTGGGGACTGGTTTTTCTCGGTAATTTTGGCGGCGCGTTAACCGTTGCTTTCCTGATGTCATTTATTTTCACCTACGGCTACAACACCGACGGTGGTGCTATTGCTGAAAAAGTTGCTCATATCGGTGAAGCCCGTACTCTGGGTTACGCTCAATATGGTGCTGCCGGCTGGTTTACCATTTTTATCCGCGGCATGCTGTGTAACTGGATGGTTTCTATGGGGGTTGTCGGCGCCATGATTTCCACCAATGTCAGCGGTAAAGTGATCGCCATGTGGATGCCGATTATGCTGTTCTTTTTTATGGGTTTTGAACATTCCGTCGTTAATATGTTTCTGTTTCCGTTCGGCCTGATTATGGGCGGTGAATTCTCGGTAATGGATTATTTTATCTGGAATGAAATCCCGACCGCATTGGGTAATCTGGTGGGCGGTCTGGCCTTTACCGGCTTAACCCTGTACGCCACCCACGTCCGTACTGCCAAAAAACGCGCGCTGATGTCAGCACAGACCCAGGCTCAGCCACAGATGTAAATTCTGGGCTTTATAAAGCCCAGGTCATAAACACCAGCCATAAACCCTGGCCATAACCCCTGGTAATGCTTGCCGGGGTTTTATGGCTGACAGTCTGCAGCGATGATTTATGTCCTCTCTCCGTATTCAGCTTGGCCAGTATTCCTGCGCAGGACGCAAAGCCGTTAATCAGGATTTTCACGGCGCCTGTCTTGCCGATACCCTGCAGAAAGAACGCAAGGGTATTGCCATTGCTCTGGCCGATGGTATCAGCAGCAGTAATGTCAGCCAGATTGCCAGCGCCGCTGCCGTTAAAAGTTTTCTTGAAGATTATTACTGCACCCCTGATGTATGGAGTGTGCGTAAATCAGCGCAGCGGGTTATTCAGGCCAGTAATTCCTGGCTTTACAGTCAGACGCGGCGCAGTCAGTACGCCTGGGAGCGGGATAAAGGCTATATCTGTACTTTTTCGGCGCTGATTCTGAAATCCACTCAGGCGCATATTTTTCATTGCGGTGACTGCCGCGTTTATCATCTGCAGGGGCAATCGCTGGAGCAATTAACCCAGGATCACCGGGTACAAATTTCTGCCGAACAAAGCTATTTAGCCCGCGCGCTGGGCATGGATCAGCAGCTGGACATTGATTACCACAACATGCCACTGACTGCCGGCGATGTTTTTATTCTCGCCACCGATGGCCTGTATGAGTTTGTCAGCCACGGACAAATCACAGAAGCCATTACACAGGCACTGAAAATTAACAGCGAAAACAGTCTCGAACTCTGTGCACAGCAACTCGCTGAACTGGCATTGAACCAGGGCAGCGACGACAATATCAGCATTCAGCTGGTTTATATTACCTCACTGCCCGATACCAACATTAATGAATGGCAGCAGCAATTACAGCAGCTGACGTTACCACCGGTACAGGATGAAGGCGCAGAATTCGATGGTTTTACCCTGCTGCGCCGTTTGCATATCAGTGGCCGCAGTCATGTGTATCTGGCCCGCGATCAGGACAGTGGTGAAAAAGTCGTTTTAAAATTTCCGGCCTCAGATATTCAGGCCGACAGCGCCAGCCTTGAACGTTTTCTGCTGGAAGACTGGATTGCCCGGCGCATCGACAGTCCCTGCGTATTGGCAGCGGCACAGAACAACCGGCCAAAGCAGTATTTATACAACGCCACGGAATGGATTGAAGGCCAGACACTGCGCCAGTGGATGCTGGATAACCCAAAGCCCGGTTTAATTAAAGTACGGGATATCGTCGCCCAGATAGCAAAAGGCTTAAGAGCTTTTCACCGGCTGGAAATGCTGCATCAGGATTTAAAGCCCGACAATATTATGATTGATGCTAACGGTTGCATAAAAATCATTGATTTTGGCGCCGTGCAGGTTGCCGGTCTGGCAGAAACGCATCAGTCTCCGGCGGAAAATCCTTTTCCGGGCACCGTTCAATATATGGCGCCGGAGTATTTCTGCGACGGTTATACCGGCACGCATTCCGACCTGTTTTCTCTCGCCGTCATCACCTATCAGATGCTCAGCGGCGGCGAACTGCCTTATGGTCTGAACGTCGCGAAAGCGCGGACGGTGCATGCGCAGCGACGCCTGCAATACCGCCCACTGGCCATACCTGGCCGTAATATACCGCCGTGGATCGACACCGCTCTGGCAAAAGCATTGCAGCCTCTGCCACATAAACGCAGTGCGGAGTTATCTGAATTTATTTTTAATCTGAACCAGCCCGCGGAGGATTATTTGCGTCAGAAGAAGCCACCGTTAATGGAGCGCGATCCTCTGCTGTTCTGGCAATCAACCACCGCCATACTGCTGCTGGCGGTGGTCTGGCTGAGCTGGAAGCTATTGCACTAACGCGGCGCTAATACAGCACTAGCACGGCACTAGCAAGGGAATACCGCAGCAATAACGCCGGCATGTTTCAGTTCTGCCAGCGCTCAGGGGCATAGGAAAATACCGGTAATGACCAGCGCCAGCGGATCGCTGCCAGACGCATGGCCAGACCAACGGAAAAAGCCGCCAGCATGGTGACGCTTTCGTTCACACCAAAATGCAGCAAGGTTAAATACAGCAGCGCGACCAGTAAAGAAACGCTGGCGTATAACTCGTGGCACAACACCTGTGGGGTCTGATTACAGAGAATATCGCGCAGAATACCGCCAAAAATACCGGTAATAATGCCCGCCATAACCACCACCGGCAGACTGTAATCCAGCTTCAGCGCAACATTGCAGCCGATAATGGTAAAGGCCACTAAGCCCATGGCATCGAGAATTAAAAACAAACGCTGTAAACGATGCATAAAACGCGCAACCACCATGGTCAGCAAACCGGCGGATACCGTGAGATAAATATAAGGGGGATGCTGAGTCCAGGTAACCGGGAAATTACCCAGCAGAACATCACGTACAGTGCCACCACCCAGCGCCGTTAAAAAGGCGATTAAGGCAACACCAAACATATCCATATTACGACGACCGGCGGCGAGCGCCCCGGACATGGCTTCAGCGGTAATAGCAATCAAATAGACAGTGGTCAGCACACAGAACTCCTGCGTAACCTGTGCCCCTCCCCCTGTCCTGTGTACCTGAGAGTTTAACCGTACGGAATGGTCCGCCGGCTTGCTCCTTCGGTGGACTGCATCAGGTGCAGCCTCTCTCCAGATGGCCTATCAATGAACCCGCAGTCCGGTAGCCTGAGCGTTTATGGGAGTTTGCGCCTTCGGCGGGTGTACGGCTGAATGCCAGCTTAGTGACAAATAACACACCACTCTCCTGCGGGGCCGCCATTGTAGACAATCGGGCCACAGAACACCAGACACTGAACAAATGATCAGCTTTATATCCCCGCCAGCCTGAATCGCAGACATAAAAAAAACCGGCCGAAGCCGGTTTTTTGTATCTGGAAAGCAATGCTTTCTGGGCGTTGCGAGCGACGGTCAGCCGCGGCGGAAGCTTCTGAGAAAGCGCAATGTAGATGTCCTACCTGAGGCAGATTTTTGCTCCTGCAAAATCTGCATTTCCGCCATCCATGGCGGTCATATTCCGAAACCCTGCAGGCACAAAAAAACCGGCCGAAGCCGGTTTTTTTGTATCTGGAAAGCAATGCTTTCTGGGCGTTGCGAGCGACGGTCAGCCGCGGCGGAAGTTTCTGAGAAAGCGCAATGTAGATGTCCTACCTGAGCATTTCGAAGAAACTTCCAACAAAGGCTGGCCGAGCGCAGCAGACCAGAATTACATACGCTCCCAAACGGTCGCGATACCCTGGCCTAAACCAATACACATGGTAGACACGCCGTACTTACCACCTTCCTGCTCAAGCACGTTGATCAGAGTGGTAGAGATACGCGCACCGGAACAACCCAGTGGGTGACCCAGAGCGATGGCACCGCCATGAATATTTACACGGCTGTCAGCGATTTCGGTCAGTTTCAGATCCTTGATGCAAGGCAGAGACTGAGCACCGAAAGCTTCGTTCAGCTCCCAGTAATCGATATCGGTAACGTCCAGACCAGCGCGCTTCAGTGCTTTCTTGGTCGCAGGAACCGGGCCGTAACCCATGATCGCTGCATCAACACCGGCAACCGCCATACCAATGATACGGGCGCGTGGCTTGAGGCCCAGTTCCATTGCTTTCTCGTAGCTCATCAGCAGCATGGCTGATGCACCATCGGTGATCTGAGAAGAAGTACCGGCAGTTACGGTACCGCTCTTAGGATCGAAAGCAGGACGCAGGTTACCCAGGCTTTCAACAGTAGTTTCCGGACGGATAGTTTCGTCTTCGGTTACCAGAATCTGTTTGCCTTCAGCATCGTGGCCGTACATCGGAACGATTTCGTTCTTGAACTTGCCTTCCAGGGTCGCTTTGTGAGCCAGACGGTGAGAACGCGCGGCGAACTCATCCTGCTGCTGACGGGTAATACCGTGCATTTTGCCCAGCATTTCCGCAGTCAGACCCATCATGTTGGATGCTTTAGCGAAGTGCTTTGAAGACTCTGGGTTGTGGTCAAAACCGTGCTGCATGTTCACGTGACCCATGTGTTCAACACCACCAACAACGAATACATCGCCGTTACCGGTCTGAATAGCCTGAGCCGCAGTGTGGATAGCAGACATTGCAGAACCACACAGACGGTTAACAGTCTGAGCACCCGCTTCTTTAGGCACAACAGTCAGCAGACCGATCTGACGTGCAACGTTGAAGCCCTGTTCCAGAGTCTGGTTTACACAGCCCCAGATAACGTCTTCAACCAGAGCAGGATTAACGCCCGGGTTACGTTCGAACAATGCGTTGATCAGATTTGCAGAAATGGTTTCCGCACGTACGTTGCGGAATACGCCACCTTTGGAACGACCCATAGGTGAGCGCACTGCATCAACAACAACAACGTCTTTTGGATTGTAAGACATGGTTTAAATCTCCTAGTGCGCCTATTAACCGAAGTAGCTTTCGCCGTTCGCAGCCATTTCACGCATACGAGCGGTTGGTTTGTACAGATTGCCCAGGTCGGCGTACTTGTCGCATAGAGCAACAAACTCAGCCATACCAACGGAATCCATGTAACGGCACGCACCACCACGGAATGGAGGGAAACCAATACCGAAGATCAGACCCATATCGGCTTCTGCCGGAGTATCAACGATACCTTCTTCCAGACAGCGGGCGATCTCAATGCACATTGGGATCATGCAGCGTGCGATGATGTCTTCAGCTTCGAAGTCTTTCGCTTCAGCAACCACTGGCTTGATCAGATCGTAAGTAGTCTGATCAACAACTTTCTTCGGCTTGCCTTTCTTATCGGTTTCGTAAACGTAGAAACCTTTACCGTTCTTCTGGCCGTAACGCTCGTTTTCGAACATCACTTCCATAGAGGTTTTGAAGTCAGCCTTCATACGATCCGGGAAGCCTTCCGCCATCACTTCGTTGGCGTGAACACCGGTATCGATACCAACAACGTCCAGCAGGTATGCAGGACCCATTGGGAAACCGAATTTCTCCATTACTTTGTCGACTTTCTGGAAGTCAGCACCGTCGCGGACCAGACCAGCGAAACCAGCGAAGTAAGGGAAAAGTACACGGTTAACCAGGAAGCCCGGGCAATCGTTTACAACGATCGGGGTTTTACCCATTTTCTTCGCGTAAGCAACCACAGTGGCCACAGCTTCAGGAGAAGTCTTGGCACCACGGATAACTTCAACCAGTGGCATCATGTGCACAGGGTTAAAGAAGTGCATACCCAGGAAGTTTTCAGGACGCTTCAGGTCAGCAGCCAGCAGGTCGATAGAAATGGTAGAAGTGTTAGACGTGATGATCGCATCTTCGCGAACTTTGTCTTCCAGCTCAGCCAGAACCATTTTCTTGACTTTAGGGTTTTCAACAACCGCTTCAACCACAGTGTCGACATCGCCGAATTCTGCATAAGACAGAGTAGGACGGATGCGGTTCAGGGTTTCACCCATCTGCAGAGGCTTCATTTTCTTACGCTCTACGCGCTTGGCCAGCAGCTTGTTCGCTTCGTTCAGGCCCAGCTCGATACCCGCTTCATTGATGTCTTTCATCATGATCGGGGTGCCTTTCAGCGCAGACTGGAAGGCAATACCTCCACCCATGATACCAGCGCCCAGCACAGCAGCTTTATTGGTTGGCTTAGCAGCCTTGTCGAATTCTTTTGCTTTCTTCTTCAGCAGCTGGTCGTTCATGAACAGACCGATCAGAGCGTTGCTTTCAGAAGTTTTTGCCAGTTGTGCAAAGCCTTTGGCTTCCACTTCCAGTGCTTTATCACGACCCATGTTGGCCGCTTTCTGCATGGATTTGATGGCAACGATTGGCGCTGGGTACTGACCTTTGGTCTGACCAGCAACGAAACCTTTAGCGGTTTCGAAAACCATCATCTGTTCCATCGTGTTCAGCTTCAGCTTGGAAGTTTTTTCTTCACGACGGGCCTGCCAGTTGATTTCGCCAGCAATGGCGGCTTTCAGCATGGCAACAGACTGTTCTTTCAGTTTGTCAGCAGCAACAACGGCATCAACTGCGCCGTCTTTCAGTGCTTTCTCAGGCTTGTTCTCAGCGCCCATGCAGATCCATTCGATCGCATTGTCAGCACCGATAACACGTGGCAGACGGACAGTACCGCCAAAACCAGGCATCAGACCCAGTTTAACTTCTGGCAGACCGATCTTGGCCTTGTCAGACATAACGCGCAGGTCGGTAGACAGACACATTTCGAAGCCGCCACCCAGAGCGATGCCATTAATAGCAGTCAGGGTAGGAACGGACAGATCTTCGATAGCACAGAAGATTTTGTTGGCTTCGAGGCCCCAGGCCACGATTTCTTCTTCGCTTTGCTTGAAGGCTTCACCGAATTCGGTGATATCCGCGCCGACGATAAATACGTCTTTACCAGATGTAACTAAAACGCCTTTAACGTCGCTGTTGCCTTGAATCGCTTCAACTGCTGCCTTCAGGTCTTCCAAAGTAACGCGGTTAAACTTGTTAACAGAGTCGCCTTGCAGATCGAATTTCAATTCGGCGATGCCGTCTTCGATCAAATTTACCGTGATGGCTTTACCTTCGTAAATCATCAACTGATCTCCACATGGTGGTTAGCTATTGACTGATCTGCCCGGAGGCGAATCAGCATTCTGCCTGTTGGTGAAACAACGCCCGCTGATGTTCATAAAACGAACAATTCATACGAGCGTTTGAATCTGAGTGGCACACATTCGGGGAAAGCGGTTGGAAAGTCAATAGAGAAGCAGGAATTGACGGGCATGCTGCTTATTTTCTGCACAAACCACGATCCTGAACGGCGCTATTTTAGCAGGTAAAGGGTCATTCGTGTTGAAAGACGATCACCTGACAGGTGGAAGTTATTCTGCCGGGCAGGAACCCGGTCACGGGTACGAGACCACAGACAACCACCGCCCTATCCTGGCGCATTAAGCTACTTTTTGTTCATTTTTGTTACAGTTTGTAATGTCCTATAGGGATAAAATGGCCTATCTCATACACTCCTTGCGGAAAGGATGTAATTCTTTCACGACAACTATCTAAAACAAAAAGAAGAAAACATGATGCGTCTAGCCTTCAACACCGCACGACTGGTGGTTCTGTTGTTACTGAGCCAGGCCGCACTCGCGACCCCACAGCAATTACTGACCGATTTACAACATATGCGCCTTGCCGCAACCAACGCCGTCACCAACTTTTATATGTTTTCTGGTTTGGATGCCGACAGTAAATACGAGCGCCGTATTGATCAGAGCATGAAGAAATTCAATGACAGCCTGACCAGTGCCCGCCAGCTGGCTTCCATCAACGGCATGGGCGACAGTGTTGCCAGCATTGATGCCGACTGGAAGAAGTTGTCTGAGCTGATGATGATTAACCGCAACGACATGCTGAAGCAGGGCTATCCCAACGTCCGTCTGGTCGATGAAATGGGCCGTAAGAGCATGGAAATTGTGAATAAGGCATCGGATGCCTACAGCAAGCTGGAACAAAGCAGTGGCATTAAGCCCAGCCCAATCGTGCAGAAAGCCCGCGATCTTGCCTTACTGATGGAAGAAATTACCTCTCAGTATGCCGCCCGCGGTACGACCAACCTGGGCCAGGTATTTATGGGCAACTACTCCCGCACCCTGACCGAAATGGCCGAAGATTTTCAGCAACAGCTGACTGAGCTGGAAGGCATGATCAAATCACAGAAGACCGAAGTGCTGATGGGCAGTGTTAAAAGCAAATGGCGCTTTATGGAAGAGCGCATCAAGAATTACAACGAGAACACCGTACCGTTTCTGGTTGTAAGCTATAACGACCGGATCATTGAACATCTGGAAGAGCTGGAGTCGATGTTCCAGTAAGCGTGGCTGCCATATAAAAAGCCCGCTCAGTGCGGGCTTTTTATTGTGCCGAATCGCTTAAAAAAGCGCTTAAAAAAACGCTTCCATAAAATGCTGATAGGCTGCAGCACTGGCCGTTTTGTTTTCAGCCGCCATCAGCGTCACGCGGTTATCGTACACCTCCAGCATCAGCAGGTTATCCTGCAGCTGTGGCAACATACGGCTGATCAGTTCAGCATCAGCCGCACTGCCATGGTTATGCCAGCTCAGCCCTTCGGGCAAGCCTTCATTGTCCCAACCCGCCTGACCCACGACACGGAATTTAAGATCCCCGCCCTGCTGCTTACCGCGCCGTAACAGCGTATAGCTGGTACCGGGGATGTCATCGCGGATACCGGTTTTGGCTGCGTCCGGTTTAAAGGTAAAGCTGCGTACCTGCAAACCACTGCGGATGGCTTCAAAACGCAAGGCCGCCAGACGGGTATCGCGTGGGCTGGGTTTCAGCCAGATGATGGAGCCAAACAGAGACAGCGCTACGGCCACCACAATCAGCCAGATCATAAGGTCATTTCCTCCAGCTCCAGCCAGCGTTCTTCCAGAACTTCGAGCGCTGCTTCGGCATCTGCTAGCTGGGCCAGCACGGCCTGAACCTGTGCAGCGTCACCACTGTAAAAATTGGCATCAGCAGTCTGAGCGGCCAACGCATCACGCTTTGCTTCCGCTGCGGCAATCTGTTCAGGCAGCAGATCCAGTTCACGTTGCAGTTTGTACGACAGCTTTTTCTTTGGCTCTGCCGGCGCGATAGCTGAGGCAGGCTCGTCTTTTTTAACGGCTTTTTCACTGGCGCCAGCCGGTGCGCTGCTGGCCTGTGTGGCGCGGGCTTTCATCCGTTCCTGCCAGTCGGAGTAACCACCAACCTGCTCGTCGATCATGCCGTTTTCACCGAACACCCACAACTGCGTAACCACGTTATCGATAAAGGCCCGGTCGTGGCTGACCAGCAGCAACGTGGCCTTATATTCCATCAGACGCTCTTCCAGTAATTCCAGGGTTTCCACGTCCAGATCGTTGGTCGGCTCATCCATCACCAGCAGGTTGCAGGGTTTCAGGAATAACTTGGCCAACAGCACACGGTTACGCTCCCCACCGGACAAAGCTTTAACCGGCGTACGTGCCCGCGCCGGGGCAAACAGAAAGTCGCCCAGGTAGCCAATGATATGACGGCTCTGGCCATTCACTTCGACCTGATCCTTACCATCGGCAACGTTATCGGCAATGGATTTTTCTTCGTCCAGCTGATGGCGGGCCTGATCAAAATAGGCAACTTCAAGTCTGGTACCACACTTAATGGTGCCGGACTGCGGCTCAAGCTTGCCCAGCAATAATTTCAGCAGCGTACTCTTACCCACGCCGTTGGGGCCAATCAGACCGATGCGGTCACCGCGCATGACCGTGGTGGAGAAATCGTTCACCTGCATCACGTCTTTCCAGGCGTAGGTCAGATGTTCGATTTCAAATACCTGCTTACCGGAAGATTCCGCAGCATTCATGCTGATATTGGCACTGCCCTGCACTTCACGGCGGGCCTTGCGCTCTTTGCGCATTTCTTTTAACCGCTCAACCCGGCCTTCATTACGGGTACGACGCGCTTTAACGCCCTGGCGAATCCACTTTTCTTCTTCGCTCAGGCGCTTATCGAATAAGGCATTCTGGGTGGCTTCGTCTTCCAGCCGTTTCTCGCGGTATTCAACAAAGCTCAGGTAGTCGCCCTGCCACTGATACAGGTGGCCACGATCAAGTTCAACAATACGGGTCGCCAGATTCTGTACAAAAGCCCGGTCGTGACTGATAAAGACCAGTGCGCCGTTGAACTGCTTCAGCTGCTCTTCCAGCCATTCGATGGTGGCCACGTCCATATGGTTGGTTGGCTCGTCGAGGATCAGCAGATCCGGCTCGACAACTAAAGCCCGGGCCAGCATCACCCGGCGCTGCCAACCACCAGACAGTTCAGAAAACATCGACTCGCCGGGCAGATTCAGCTTCTGGATAATGGCTTCCACTTTCTGTTGCCAGCGCCAGCCATCGGCGGCTTCGATACGGGTTTGCAGCTGCTCCAGTTTTTTCAGGTCAGCATCCGCGCCTTTAGCGCTTTCATCATGGTACTGGGCTATTGCCAGACCAACATCCCCCAGCCCTTCGGCAATTACATCGTAGACCGGCGTATGTGTGGTCTGCGGCAGTTCCTGCTGCAGTGCGCTGACACGCAGCAGATCGCGGTATTCCACCCGACCATCATCCGGCTGTACCTGACGGTTAAGAATTTTCAGCAGCGTCGATTTACCTTCGCCATTGCGGCCAACCACACACAGACGCTCGCCGCTCTGAATATCAAGATCGACCTTATCGAGCAGAACGTGATCGCCAAACGCCAGCTCAGCCTGTTTCAAACGCACTAATACCATGGAGCCTTAACCTTACCGCCGGAGAAAAGGCCGACAGTATACAGAGGAAGCGCCATCACCGCGCGGCCAGAACCCGGTCCAATGGAAAAGCAACGTTTGTCCCAGATAAAAGACAGTCTGTTTTAAATGGATTTGCAAAAAAGGCTATTGCATCTGCTATCGGCAACCGTTAAACAGCTCCGTTGCCCTTTGTGCATTTCGTTCTCATAACCGGTACATAATAATGACAATACATCTGAATCAGGGACATATTGCCGCTCTGATCATCGCCCTGGCTTTTTTCATCTGGATGGGAGCCGGCTCCTTGTCCGACGACGCCCCATTTGAAAACCCACGCCCACTGGTGATGGACAGTGGCCTGACACGGGTTCAGGTTGAGCGGATGAAAGGTGAGCTGGTTAATCGCGACATCACTATTTCTGCTCATACGGCTGCCAACCGCCGGGTTGAACTGAAATCAGAAATCCGCGGCAAAGTGATTGCTATCCATAAAGACAAAGGTGCCGCTGTTAAAGAAGGTGAGCTGCTGCTGGAACTGGATGCCCGCGACTGGCCGGCACGGGTAAAACAGGCGGAAGCCAATCTGCAACAACGCCAGCTGGAAGCCCGCAGCGCCCGCCAGCTGAGTGAACGCGGCCTGGCCAACGAATCACAGCTGGCACAGGCTGCCACTGCGCTGGCCAATGCCGAAGCTGAGCTCACCAACGCCCGTATTCAGCTCAATGCCACCAAAATCCGCGCCCCTTTTACCGGTATTGTTGACCAGCGCATGGTTGAGATCGGCGATTTCGTCAAAGACAGCTCTCCTTTGCTGACCGTGCTCGATTTCACTCCATTTCTGGTAAAAGGCCAGGTGTCCGAACGCGACGCCGCCGACATTAATATCGGTGACGCCGGTTTTGCTGAGCTGATCAATGGCGACCGCGTCGATGGCCGTGTCCGATTTATCGCGGCCGAAGCCGATGCCAAAACCCGCACTTTCCCGCTGGAGCTGGAAATCAGTAATCCGGGCGGCAGTATGACCAGCGGCCTGACCGCCAAGCTGCATATTCCGCAACCAGCGACCTACGCCTACTTTATCTCTCCGGCATTGCTGATTCTGGACGATGAAGGCCAGTTGGGGCTGAAAGGTATTGATGAGCAAAACCGCGTGGTATTCCGCGGCGTTAACCTTTTAAAAGCCGATAACAAAGGCATCTGGGTTTACGGTCTGGGCTCTGAGGCCAACATCATCACCGTTGGTCAGGGCTTTGTGGAATACGGTCAGCAGGTTGAGCCCGTCTATATGCAAGACACCGAAATCAGTGCCCAGCCGGAAGCGCCCAAAGACGACGCTGACGCCACTGCCTTAAGTGCGGGGTAAGGTATGAATTCGCTGATTGATGCATCCCTGCAGCGTTCACGCACGGTACTGATGCTGTTTTGCCTGATTGCGTTGGTGGGTATTGCCACGCTGATCACGATTCCGAAAGAAAGTAACCCGGATATTACCGTTCCTTTTGTTTATGTCTCGGTGGTGCACGATGGGATCGCACCGGAAGACGCCGACGCCCTGATTTACAAGCCGCTGGAAAAGGAGCTGCGCTCCCTCGACGGGCTGAAAGAAATGGTGTCTACCGCCACCAGTGGTCATCTGTCGATCACGCTGGAGTTTTACACCGACGTAAATATCGATCAGGCCCTGCTGGATGTCCGCCAGAAAGTGGATGACGCCAAAGGTGAGTTGCCCACCGACAGCAAAGAACCCAAGGTAAAAGAAATCAACGTCGCCCTGTTTCCGGTAATGGTGGTGACCCTGTCCGGCGAAGTGAATGAGTCTGCACTCTATGCCGTGGCCGAAGATCTGCAGGACCGTCTCGAAGCCCTGCCCGGCGTACTCGAAGCCACGATTCAGGGTAAGCGTGACGAAATCGCCGAGATCATCGTCGACCCGGCGCGCATGGATAACTACAACCTGTCGTTTAATGATCTGGCCCGGCTGGTTGGCAATAACAACCAGCTGGTCGCCAGCGAGGATCTGGACACCGGCGCCGGACGTTTTGGCGTCAAGGTGCCCGGCCTGATTGAAAATATTCCCGACATTCTCAAACTGCCGGTCAAAGCCGATGGCGACACCGTGGTGCTGTTTCAGGATATTGCGGTGGGCCGCCTGGCTTACAAAGACCGTAAAAATGCTGCCCGGGTGAATGGTAAGCCCGCCGTCACGCTGGAGATCAAAAAGCGCATCGGCTCCAACATCATCGACACCCTTGATCAGGTAAAAGGCATCATTAATGAAGTGAAGCCCTACTGGCCGGCCGGTATTGATGTGGGTGTAACCCAGGACGAATCGGTACAGATCAAAGACATGCTCAACGATCTGTTCAATAACGTTCTGGTAGCAACATTACTGGTGATGATTCTGGTGCTCGGCAGTCTGGGTCTGCGCAGTTCGCTGATGGTCGGCATGGCCATTCCCGGTGCTTTTCTGATGGCGCTGATTGTGCTCAGCATGATGGGCTACACCCTGAATATGGTGGTGTTGTTCTCGCTGATTCTGTCCGTCGGCATGCTGGTTGACGGCGCCATCGTTGTGACCGAGTTTGCCGACCGGCGCCTGGCCGAAGGCGCGACCAAACTGCAGGCTTACAGCGAAGCGGCCAAGCGCATGGCCTGGCCAATTATCGCCTCGACAGCCACGACCCTGGCAGTCTTTCTGCCGCTGCTGTTCTGGCCCGGCACCACCGGCGAATTTATGAAATTCCTGCCGCTCACCCTGCTTTACACCCTGAGTGCTTCGCTGATTATGGCGTTGATTGTGGTGCCGACCATTGGCGCTGTTATGGGAAAGGATGGTCATCATAACAACGGTGCCCTGAGCGCCATCGAAGCCGCCGAACAAGGCCGCTTCGACGAGCTGAAAGGCTTTACCGGCGGTTATATTCGCCTGCTGTCGAAAGCTCTGAAGCACCCGCTGCAGGTGCTGGGTATGGCAATTGCGGCTCTGATTGGCTCTTTTGTGCTGTATGGCTCACTGGGACACGGCGTCGAGTTTTTCCCCGATGTGGATGCCGATATCGGCCTGGTCGATGTCCGTGCGCGCGGCAACCTGTCGCTGCTTGAGCGTGAAGAACTGGTACAGCAGGTGGAAAAACGCATTTTCGATATGGCCGAAATTCAGTCGCTGTATACCGCCACCTTTGTCAAAGCGCCTTCGGATTCCGCTGCCGACGTGATTGGCCGCATTCAGATCGAACTGGTGAACTGGGAGCATCGCCGCTCCGCCAACCAGATTCTGGCCGACATTGAACACCGCACCGCCGATATTGCCGGCATCATTATTGAAACGCAGAAGAAAGAAGGTGGCCCGGCTGCCGGCGCCGATATCCAGCTGCAGTTTACCGCCGCCAGCAATGAAGCCATGGTGCCTCTGCTGGAAGAAGTAAAAGCCATCTTTAATGCAGACCCGGAACTGAAAGACGTGCGCGACGACCGGCCGCTGGAAGGCATTGAATGGCAACTGCAGATTGACCGCGAAGAGGCCACCCGCTACGGCACGGATATCGCCAGCACCGGCGCCATGATCCGCATGATTACCGGCGGCCAGAAAGTCGGTACCTTCCAGCCGGATTTCAGTGATGACGAAGTTGAGATTCTGCTGCGCTATCCGCTGCAGACCCGCAGCATTGATCAGTTTGAAGCCTTTAATATCAGCACGCCTTATGGCCTGGTGCCGGTCAGCAACTTTATGCAGCGTAACGCCGTGCCGAAATCGGGCGATATTGTGCGTATTGATGGTAAGCGCCGTTATCGCTTAACCGCCAACGTCACCGAAGGCGTGAACGCAACGGAAAAGATCCAGCAGCTCAGTGAAAAAATCAAAGACCTCGACTGGCGTGGTGCTGGTGTAGAGCCCCGCTTCCGTGGCGACTTTGAGCAAATGGGCGAAACCGGTGCCTTCCTCGGCAAGGCCTTCGGAATTGCCCTGTTCCTGATGGCTACCATTCTGGTGACTCAGTTCAACAGCTTCTATCAGGCCGGTCTGATTATGAGTGCCATCATTCTGTCCATTGTCGGTGTACTGATTGGTCTGATGATCCGCGGTGAACCATTTGGCATTGTGATGAGCGGCGTCGGTGTAATTGCCCTGGCCGGTATTGTGGTGAACAACAATATCGTTCTGATCGACACCTACAACGTGCTTATACGTCAGGGACTCGACCCGGTTGATGCCGCTCTGCGTACCGGTGCCCAGCGCCTGCGTCCGGTATTACTGACGGCGGTTACCACCGTTATTGGTCTGCTGCCGATGGTGATGCAGTGGAATATCGACCTGCTCAACCAGCACTTTACGGTAGGCGCGCCGTCGTCACAGTGGTGGACGCAGCTGTCGACGGCCATTGCCGGCGGCCTGACCTTTGCCACGGTACTGACGCTGATTCTGACGCCCTGTTTACTGGTTCTGGGGGAAAAACGTCATCTGCAGGCACGGCAAATGCCTGTCATCAGTGAAAGCAGTACTCAACCCTCAGCCTGATCAGGCTTTATACAATCGGCTGGTGTCTTTCCGGACACCGGCCGATTTTTTGAAGAATTTCCGCAAGTTACTGAAAAAAATCAAAAAAATCTCAGAAATAGCGTTGACATAAAGATCCGCGTGAGTAGAATGCCCACTCACTTTGCAGGGGGTGATTAGCTCAGCTGGGAGAGCATCTGCCTTACAAGCAGAGGGTCGGCGGTTCGATCCCGTCATCACCCACCAGAGCATCTGCCTTACAAGCAGAGGGTCGGCGGTTCGATCCCGTCATCACCCACCATCATTCTTAAAGAACGGTCTTTAAGATTGGTATCAGCGGACTGGTAGTTCAGTTGGTTAGAATACCGGCCTGTCACGCCGGGGGTCGCGGGTTCGAGTCCCGTCCAGTCCGCCATTTTAAAAACGTTTTACTTTAGCTGTACCAACCAATCGTTCGCTCTGGCGCACTTTTGGTATTGAAAGATCCTCCGATTTCCTCTGCTCGATTCGCACGTATCCTTCCTGATCTGCCTTTCTTAGTAATCATCGGTTTTCATCTTGCTGTAACAGTACAGAATTAACTTACGCCTGCCTTAGCGCTGAATGATCTGAGCACAGGAACTTTAAGAGAGATTCATGCTCTGAAGAAGCGCTAGCAGTTGTACGTTCTGGCACAGGGTGTGCTTAACGTAAAACAACCACAACAATAATCCTGAACATGGAGGTAGTTATGTCTGACTACATCGAAGATCTTCTGGAAGTCGGTTTTGACGACTACGAAGACGACGTGGACGACGCGGTAGAGATGTAAGCTCTGCCCGACCGTTCGCGGAAACGCCCTGGCGCCTCGCCAGTCCAGCGTTTAAATGCCCGCTGAAATGCCGTCGCTGATCCGAAGCCTAATACATAGGCTATTTCACCCAGAGTCAGCGACGTATCCCGCACATAGCTCACTGCAAGATCCCGCCGCGTATCATTTAATACCTGCTGAAAACTGCACCCTTCATCGGTTAAGCGCCGCCTGACCGTCCAGGGCGCCATATTCAGCCGCTGTGCGACTTGCTCAAGGGTTGGCGTCTGACCGTTTAACAGCGGACCAATGGCACGCTCTGTCAGCTCACGGAAAGTTAAACCGAGACGCACCCGTTCCAGCTCGCGGTCCGCCAGCTGCTTTAATGCCGAATACGTCGATGCACAACGCTGCTGAACCGGCAGATCCAGTGCCCAGTCATGCAGCACAACCGCATTACGCTCTGCACCAAAATGAACCTCGCACTGAAAAATATCACTGTAACGCTCCCGATAAGCCGGTGCTGAGAATTCAAATTCAACCCGTGCCAGCAGGTCATGACGACCACTGAGCAGTTGCATAAAGCGGTTCCAGCCTGACAATACCGAATCAACGACAAACAGGTTGTATTCGTTATACGGACTGATGGAATAAAACTGCGCAACGCCCCTGCCCTTTTCCAGCAGAAACTGCGAACGGCCACGGGCGTTAAAGCTCGACAATAATTCATACTCGGTCAGCGCCCTGCAGGCACTCCGGATATCAGCGGCACTCTGTGCCAGCAAACCCGCCAGGCCCATCGCCGGAGGTGATGTCAGACGGCCCATCTCCAGTCCCAGCCAGGGCATTGAAAATTCCTGAATACAGGCATGCCCCATACGCATAAAACGCGGAATGCTGATACGTGCATCCGGTGATGCCAGCTTTATCTCATCCAGCTGGTACTGGGCCAATACAGCCTGAGGCCGGGCACCGGTTACTTCCACCGCACGCGCCATCAGCTCCACATAAGCCACCGAAATATCACCGAGTCTCATCGTCTTTTTCTGTTAATAAAATAAAAAGGCATTATCACTGGCCCTGCTGCTGCACGCAAAGCCTGCAGCAGCCTAAAATGCAGACATAAAAAAACCTGCCAGAGCAGGTTTCAGAAGCAGGCAAAGGGTCAGGCATCAAACCCGCCATCCTGTTGTTTCACGGAGGTCTCAGCAGGCTGATATTCCTGCTCATTCTCAGCGACCTGTGGTTCATAAAAATCCAGCAGAAAACGGTAAGACAGCGACAGCATCACCAGCGAAATCAGACTGGTAATATAAGTACCGAATGCTGCCACATAGCTCAGTACAGAGTGATCCAGCATAAATAAGGCTAAAAAAGGCGACGCCAGAGCAATGGGCACAATAAATACCACCAACACAAGACGCGAGCCATTACCCTCACTTAATGACCAGGCGCGTTTAAGATCACTTTTCTGCCCCAGAGCCAGCTCCGGTAAAGTAATCGAAAGCCGCGACCAGATATAAAGCGCTGGCAGAACGCCGGCCACGGCCCCTAACCAGGCTTCCTCCTGACCGATAAACAGCATGGCAACCAGCATGGTGCAGAAAAAAACCACCGCGCCAATAACCCCCAGCAACAAGCCCCGCAGCAGATAACGGAACTCTTCCCGTCTCATACCGTGCAGTGCATTGGCGTCCCATTTATCCTGTGGCAGCAGCGTAAAACGATGGCAAGACGTGGCAAACACTACGCTCAGCAAAATCGAAACAATCAGGAAGCCAAACTGGCCAGCATAGTTATTCTCGGCCAGAAAGGTCGAACTGCTCCAGTCAACCAGTGCCAGAATTAACATGGCTGGCAAAAACATTTTGATCACCGCTGCACGCTTTGACCAGAGTAAGGCAACAGCTTCGCTTACCAGATCGGCCACAGGCAGATCGGCACTTAATCCTAAAGGGCTTTTCATTTCTGTTTCCTTCTTTTCATTTCTGTGTCCCTGAAAGAAAAAAGACAAAAAAAACGGTGGCAGCGCCACCGTTTTAATTTCTTACAATTCAGCCAGCCGGTGGAATATCTCCGTGGCGGGCTTTATGACGGGCAATAATGCGTTTCGGGCTGAGCAGATAATGCGCCAGAGCCGGCAGCAGAATCAAGGCACCCAGCATGTTCCACAGGAACATAAAGGTCAGCAGAATACCCATATCGGCCTGGAATTTAATCGGGGACATAATCCAGGTTGCCACACCAATTGCCAGGGTAATACCGGTGAAACTTACCGCCTTACCGGTAGATTTCAGTGTTTCCAGGAAAGCTTCCTGCAGGGTCTTACCGGCAATAAGCATCACTTCCAGACGGCTGTAAATATAAATGCCGTAGTCGACACCAATACCCACACCCAGTGCAATTACCGGCAGCGTCGCTACTTTCACACCAATCCCCAGATAGGTCATCAGCGCCTGGCTCAGCACCGAAGTCAGCGCCAGCGGAATCAGAATACAGGCCACCGCAGTGAACGAGCGGAAGGTCATAAAACACAGCACAAAGACCACAACGTAAACGAAGATCAGCATCGTATCCTGCGCATCGGCGATTACCTGGTTGGTAGCCGCTTCGATACCGGCGTTACCGGATGCCAACTGGAAACGCACCGGTACAGAATCGATTTCTTTATCCGCAATTGCCTGTTCAATTTCGGCAATGGTGTAGCCGAAATATTTTTCGTCAATGTTGTCGTCGTACTGCGCCTTAAATTCCTCTACAGCCGCGACGGCGGTTTCCAGAGTCTCAGCTTTATGGTCATTCAGGTAAACAATAACCGGTGCCATAGAGCAGTTCGGATTCAGCAGACTGCTTGGCGCACGCTGAATAGAGGTATTCAGAATGGTCTGGTTACGCGACAGTGCTGACCAGTTCAGGTTGCCTTCGTTCATCGCTTTGGTAACCAGCTTCGATACGGTGACCAGCGAGGTTGTTGACTGCACACCCGGTACGTTTTCCATGTACCACATAAAGCGATCCACGGCGTCCATTACCTTGAAGCTGTTGCACTGCTCTTTAGCGGTTTCAACCATCACCACCAGAACATCAGAACTGGTTGAGTAGTTGGACACCATAAAGTCGTTATCAAGGTTGTAGCGCGAGTCAGCACGTAATTCCGGCGCACCTTTATCCAGATCACCGATTTTCAGGCCCTGACTCATCTGATAGCCGAATACAGCCATCACAATGGCAATCACAATAGGAATCGGGGCCACTTTCGGGCTGGCAAAATAAGACATTGCCTTCCACAGTTTCGGCTCGGATTTTTCGGTTTTCTTGGCGTGACGCACACCGGCTTCGCTGATACCGATAAAGGACATCACAATCGGCAGCAATACCAGGTTAGTAACGATAATCATCGCCACACCGATACTTGCAGCAATCGCCAGTTCCTGAATTACGCCGATATCAATAAACAGCAGCGTCAGGAAGCCCATCGCATCACTTAACAGAGCAAGCATGCCCGGTACATACAAACCACGGAATGCCTGGCGGGCAGCCTGCAGCTTGTCGGCACCTTTACCGGATTCGATGGCAATACCGTTAATAATCTGTACCGCGTGACTGATACCAATCGCAAACACCAGGAAAGGCACCAGTACCGAGTACAGGTCAACGGTGTAACCCATCAGCGCCAGTGCACCCAACTGCCATACCACAGCAATCAGCGATGCAATGATAGGAACCAGCGTACCTTTCGGGCAACGCGAATACAGGTACAGCAGAATGGCAGTCATCGCCATCGCCGCCAGGAAGAAGTAAACAATGGACTTTGCACCATCCAGTAAATCACCCAGTTTCTTCGGCGTACCGGTGATGTACACGCGGTATTTATCGTTGCTGTATTTGGCGCGGATTTTATCTTCCAGGTCCTGGGAGAACTTCTGGTAACTCAGCTTGGCACCGGTTTCCGGATCGTATTCAACCAGCGGTACGTCAATAATGGATGAGCGGAAATCATTTGATACCAGACGTCCAACCTGACCCGACTTCAGTACGTTCTGACGAACCTGTTCCAGGCTTTCCGGGCCACCATCATAGGTACTCGGAATAACCGGTCCACCCTGGAAGCCCTCTTCCGTTACTTCCGTCCAGCGGGTATTCGGCGTCCACAAAGACTGCATACCGGAACGGTCAACCCCTTTAACGAAAAATACTTCATCGTTAATTTTGCTCAGGGTTTCCATATAGTCTTTAGTAAAAATATCGCCCTCAAGTGCTTCGATCGAAATCTTCACATTGGCGACACCGCTCTTCATGTCATCTTTATGTACCAGAAAATTCTGGATAAAGGTGTGATTCAGCGGAATGTATTTCTCGATGCTGGAGTCCAGTTTTACCTTGGTCAGACCATAGGCAAACAGCAGGGTCAGCAGACCCAGGACAATCATAACCAGCATGCGGTTATTAAACAGAATGCGTTCTAAAGCCGGCTCTGTCTCTTTCGACAGGATGTAATGTTCCGGCTCTGTAGAAAAATGGTGCTGTTGTTCAGCCATGATTAAAAATCTCCCGCCGCCATGCTAATGCTCTGATCAATTAACTCGCCGGCAGCATTAAGGCGCTTAACACCCGCCTCGCCAACAATAATAAAGTTACCGTCTGATGCTTCCGCAACCGCTGCAAAGGCTTTGCGCCCTTCCAGAATCGATGCTTTTGGATTCTGCATCTGAGCATCAAAAATCACCACTGAACCACCATTGCCGACCAGCAAAGTATGCTTACGGCCAATAGTGCCGGACAGTAACGTCTGCTCACTGCCTGTGGCTTTTTCATCCCAGCTGATGCCACCATCAACAGAACTGAAGACGTGACCACGGAGACCAAACATAATCTGCTTATCGCCGGCGGCAATCAGACCGAACAGTGAACCTTCATACGGAGAGTCCATGCTGTGCCAGCTCTGGCCCAGATCATCGGAACGCAGGATCATG
>FLOH01000256.1_pt1 | contig 134630 bp, 133 predicted proteins | sample 756751 | NCBI WGS metagenome assembly FLOH01 (sample SAMEA4026879, study PRJEB14308) | marine metagenome | biome: coastal water; material: water | depth 74 m
AGAGAACTTAGACAAACCTAGTATTCCGGAGAGTGATGATTTATGCATACACTCATTATGCGTACAACGTGTTTGTTCCTTCAAGTACCCAGATGGGTGGTTACCCCGTTAATTTGAGGAGAGCCTGATTCTAAGCGTCTATTCCTTCTCGGGAGCGCGAATAGCATCCCAGATTTCTTTTCGAATTTTCTTCATAAATTGAGGATTTTCTTTAAGGTATTCTTTAGTTGCTTCTCTGCCTTGTGCTATAACTTCACCATCATACTTATAGAAGCTTCCTGCTTTTTGAAGAACATTTTCTTTTGCAGCTATATCAACTATATCGCCAGTCATAGAAATTCCATTTTCATCCATATCAAACTCAGCAATTTGGAAAGGTGGAGCAAGCTTATTTTTCTTGACTTTAACTCTGTGCCTACTGCCAACAATTTGATCACCTTCTTGGATATTGCCAATCTTTCTAATATCAAGTCTTTGAGAGGCATAAAACTTTAGAGCATTGCCTCCTGTAGTTGTTTCTGGACTGCCAAACATAACACCAATTTTATGTCTAATTTGGTTAGTAAAAATAACCAGCGTATTTGTTTTACTAATTGCTCCAGTTAGTTTTCTCATTGCTTGGGACATTAATCTAGCTTGAGTACCCATTTGGTGGTCACCCATCTCTCCTTCAATTTCTGATTTTGGTACTAAAGCAGCAACGGAGTCGATGACAACTACGTCTACACCACCGGATCTAATTAAAGTTTCTGCAATTTCAAGTGCTTGTTCTCCATAATCTGGTTGTGAAATAAGCATATCTTCTAAATTTACTCCAATTTTGGTTGCTCTGATTGGGTCAAGGGCATGTTCAACATCAATAAATGCCGCAATGCCACCTTTTTCTTGAGCATCAGCAATAGCGTGCAAACAAAGTGTAGTTTTTCCAGAAGCTTCTGGACCGTAAACCTCAACGATTCTACCTCTTGGAAAGCCTCCAATACCCAAAGCTAGGTTCAGCGAAAGAGATCCGCTAGATATAACTGGAACAGTTGCCATATTTTTTAAAGAATCACCCATCTTCATAATCGATCCTTTGCCAAAATCTTTTTCGATTTGTTGCATTGCTATCGAGACTGCTTGATTTTTAGCCGAGCTTTCTGGAGATTTTTCAATTGGCTTAGCAGTTTTTGTTTTTTTTGTCATGTCTTTCCTTTTTTAATTAGTTTTGTACCATTAGGTTACGAAAATCGCTTTGGGTTTTTATATATAATTCATAGTAAACCATAATTTAAAAAAATAATACTAAGTAATTATTGCATCAGTTGTAGGATGATTTAATGCTTGTATTTGATATACTCAAATTACTATGAAATTAGGAAGAATCACATCTTTTGCTCAGAAAAATGCTGAAGATAATAAATATAAGTATAGAAAAGCTCTAGATGAAAGAAAAAAGCTAGTAAGAGCAGAGTATGCTTCAGAGAATCCGCTTAGGGATTCATACAAAGCTAGAGGTAGAATGTTAGATAGAAAAATTGGCAAGTTGAAGTCTATTGTTGAAAGAAGTTAATATGTCAGATCAAGTAATAAAATGTCCAGACTGTGGTAAACAAATTCCTCTAGATAAAGCTCTTGGCGAGCAAATGAAACACCAGTTAGAGAAAGAGTTGGCTCTTAAGGAAAAAGAATTGAAGAAAGATTTATGGGAGGTTGCTCAGGAAAAAGCACGGGAGAAAATTGAGAAAGAAGCAGGGGAAGAAAAAAAGGAATTAGAAAAGCAAAAACTTCAGCAAGAAAAAGAGAGAATTCAAAAAGAAAAAGAAATGCTGGAAATGCGCGAAGAGTTGAAGTTGAATGCTAAAAAGCTAGAAGAATCTGAAAAACATGAGTTAGAGCTTAGAAAAAAAGCGCGTGATATAGAAGAGAGAGAAAAGAAGTTAGAGCTAGAGATGGCTAGAAAAATGGATGAGGAGCGCAAGAAAATTATTGAAAGTACTCAAAAGCAAGAAGAGGAGCAGTATCGACTCAAGATTCAAGAAAAAGACAAGCAGATGGAAATCTTAAACAAAACCATTGGGGAGCTTAAGCGAAAATCTGAGCAAGGTTCGCAGCAAATTCAAGGCGAGGTTCAGGAAGATGACTTGAAGGATTTGCTGGCAACTACTTTTGCCACTGATGAAATTTCCGATGTTGTGACCGGTGCTAAGGGTGCAGATTTAGTACAAAAAATTAACGCTAGGTTAGGGGCAAGTGCAGGAACTATTATATGGGAGTCAAAAAACACCAAAGCTTTTAGTGATAGTTGGATCTCAAAACTAAAGAGTGATCAAGGGCTGGTAAAAGCTGATATCGCGATTTTGATTACTCAGGTTTTACCAAAAGACATGAATGGCTTTGGACTTAAGAATGGTGTTTGGGTTGTAACGTATGCTTATATAATTCCCCTGGTTAATGCACTTAGAATTCAGCTAATAGAAGTTTCAAAAGTGAAGCTTAGCTTGGTAGGTCGCGATGAAAAAATGGATCTCTTATATAAATACTTGAGCGGTCCTCAATTCAAGAATCGTGTTGAGAACATTGTTATGGCATTTGTGAACATGAAGGCAGATTTAGATACAGAGAAGCGCTCTTTCAATAGAATTTGGAGCAAGCGTGAGAAGGAAATTGAGAAAGTGATTTTAAGCACGAGCAATATGTATGGTGATTTACAGGGAATTATTGGCGGCAGTTTGCCAGAAATTAAACAGTTGGAGTTGGGGGAAGGGGATGGACTGGATAAGTTGGAGAAACTAGGAGAATCATCATGATTGGAAGAGGAGAGAGTGGCGAAAATTGGAACAAGCAACTAACAGCACTCAGAGAAGAGAGAAAAAAAGTCGTTTTAGACCAAGAAACTGAGTTTAAAAAAAAGTTTTTAAAGTTAGAGAAAATTGATGGGTAAATTAAAGATTTAGAAACTAAGATCACATACTCTGGTAATGCGGGACTTGGCGCTGGTCATTTTTCAAGAAGATCTGCTAGAGGCAATAGGTTTAGGGATTAGTTTCGTTGAGATGATGGGATAAATTTTAATATATGAAAAAAGAACTTTTTAAGAAAAAACCAATTATCATAAGCGCATGGATTTGCGCAGGAAAAACGTATTTAGCAAAAAAATATAAAAACATAACCGAACTACCTAGCGGCGATTATAAGTATATTCTGACAAATAAACAGAAATCTACAGAGAACAAAGAAAGTCTTAAATCAACAAAAAGAGAACTAAATCTAGCATGGCCGATCAATTATTATGATGCCATTCTTGAAGAAATAAAAAACGAAAAGCATGGCATTATACTTATCGCACCTTGTATGCCTTTTGAAGAAATGAGGAATTATGGAATAAGCTTTTTATTGGCATATCCAGATCCTGTTTGTAAAGAAGAGTATAAGGACCGTGCAAGAAGTAGAGGGGCGAACGAAGAGTTTGTTGAGAGAGTCGAAACTAAAATTCAGACTGATTTTGAAGATTTTTTAAAACAACCAAATGAAAAAATTGTTTTAGAACCAGGCGAATACTTAGAAGATTCCTTAACTAGAGTTGGTATTTTAAAGAGGAAATAAACTTTAAAAAAGTTCTAACATCTTCCCATATAGACGGCTAGAATTTAGCTTATTTGCTTCTAAATGCTAGAATTGAATTTACTATGAACATCCCCCAAATCTACAACAAATTCCAAACACCCAAGAATCTCCAAGAACATATGTTGCTCGTAGCCGGTTTGGCAGAAATAATTACCAAGAACTGGACGGGTGCAAAAATTAACTTTGTAACATATGCTACTTTACATTGACTTACAGAAATGCATATATTAATGATATGAATAAAGATAACGCTGCAAACATATTTGATTTAAATGAACTTGTTGAACTTACGCAGCCAGCTGAGGTTAGAGAGTTGTTAGTTAGCGAAATTCGGCAAATGGTTGAGGAAAACAATGAAGTAACCAAAATGAGCCCCGAACATATAACACTTTCTGCAGCAATTTTCGGTTTAGTAGTAGAGTTAGTATTGCATTTAAATGGGTTAAATGAGGGTATGCCTGGAGCTAGTGTCTTGACAGCAACTGTTGCTGGTGCTTTTGCTGAGACGGTAGCTTATTTTAATTTTAGTAAAAAAAATTCAACATTAGTAGCTAAAAAAGTTAATATTCTATTCAATAGAATATGGAATACTATTCCTGACGAAGATAAGCCAGTATTAGCAAAGTAATTAATTGTATTTTAACAACCTCAAAGATAAATATGAATCTCATAGCTCAAATTAAAAAAATATTAAACGAATTATTTGAAACAAGTGGATTTGGTGTAGAACAAACAACCAAAATGACTGAACTAGTAATTAACTTATGGCTAAGCAGATCATTTTTTTCTATTGTTAACTTGTTTTCAAAAAAAGAAAAAACAGATTTAGATAATATATCAAAATCCTTAAATAGTGATGGTAATAATGAAGACATTATGAAAGAACTTTTTGAATTAATTTCTGGATTAGATGAGAATAAAAGAGAAGAAGCAACGAATATTATTCTTAATGAAGCAGGAGACATTGTTGAGAGATTGATAAATAAATTTTATTCTAAATCAACTAAAGATCAAAAAAAAGTGTTTATGCAGAAACTATCTAAAATAATAAAGCCTATAGATTAAACTCATTCCCTTTCGAGTGCTATTTGGGTATTCTGCCAAAGAATATTTTTTTTGATATGTTTAAAGTTTTATGATCAGACAATGATAGAATAGAACTCATCATGGACATCCTCCAAATCTACACCAAATTCCAAACCCCAAAAAACCTGCAAGAACACATGCAGCGAGTGGCGGGCCTAGCAGAAATAATTACCAAAAACTGGACGGGAGAGAAAATTAACAAAGAAGCAATCATCCAAGCTTGTTTGTTGCACGATATTGCCAAGCCAATGATGTTTGATCTATCCAAGCAAGCGCAGTTTGGCATGTCGGAAGCCGATATTCAGGAGTTGGCTGAGTTGCAGGATTGTTTAACTACAAACTATAGTCCAAACGAGCATGAGGCTACGGTGAAGATTTGCCAAGAAGTAGGCTGTTCGCCGGAAGCAGTAAAGTTGGTTGATAATCTTGAGTGGGAGAATCTTCCGGACTTGTTAAGTCGTAATGATCTAGAGTCTTTAATACCTATTTACTGTGATATGAGAATTGCTCCAAATGGGATTATGCCCTTGCAAGAGAGACTCGATGAGCTAAAAACTAGAGATCATGATTCAGATAAACTTGATGAATTGAAGGAGGCTGGTTTGAAGTTGGAAAAGGTTTTGCAGAAGAATGTGAGGGTGGATTTGAATGGGATTGGGGATGGGGATATAGAATTTTCTAAATCTTGACTTCGTATTTTCTTTGGTTGATACTAATTGAAAGCTTGTTGTAAGAATATTCAGCTAAAATTTAAGATATGACCAAAAATAATAAACTCACAATAAGAAATAGCACAGCTGAATTTTTGATTTTTACTTCACAATCAGGTGAAAAAGGTATTGAGGTTCGCTATCAGGATAAAACTGTTTGGCTTACTCAAAAAATGATAGCTGAGTTATTTAATGTGGATGTGCGTACCATCAGCGAACATTTAAAAAATATTTACAAGAGTGATGAAATTAAAGAAAAATCAACTCTCCGGAATTTCCGGATAGTTCAAAATGAGGGTAAGCGAAAAGTTGCTAGAAACATTGATTTTTATAATCTAGACGCAATCATTTCGATAGGATACCGAGTCAACTCTGTTCGTGCTACACAATTTAGACAGTGGGCGACACAAGTTTTAAGCAACTTTGCTATCAAGGGATATGTATTAGATAACAAAAGACTTGAGAATGGTATTTTTTTGGACGAGAATTACTTTGAGAGATTGCTCGAGGAAATTCGTGAGATTAGGCTTAGTGAACGAAAATTTTATCAAAAAATTACTGATATTTATACGACTAGTATTGATTATAATAAAGATGCTCCTACAACAAAAGACTTTTTTGCTAAAGTACAAAACAAACTACACTTTGCAATTCATGGACATACTGCAGCAGAATTAATTAAAGGTCGTGTAAATAGTAAGAAAAAACACATGGGGCTCACTACATGGGAAAAAGCTCCGCAAGGTAAAATACTGAGATCTGATGTGAAAATTGCTAAGAATTATCTTAAGAAAGATGAACTGGAGTCTTTAGGGAGAATGGTGAATGCATTTTTGGAACTTGCAGAAAGTCGCGCAATCAGAAAAATGCCTTCTACTATGGAAGATTGGAATGAGCTTTTAAATTCATTTATTAATTTAGATAGAAGAGAAGTGTTTAAGGGTAAGGGAAATATCTCAGCAGATATTGCACATAAATTTGCAGCGAGTGAGTTTGAAAAGTTTAGAATAAAACAAGACAAGTTGTTTGAGAATGATTTTGATAAAGAAGTAAAGAAGTTGAAAAACAATGCAACAACAAAATAATTTTAAAAAAATCTATTCCCAGTTGAACCCAGAGCAACGCCTCGCCGTTGACACCATTGAAGGCCCCGTCATGGTCATGGCTGGCCCCGGCACTGGCAAGACCCAAGTACTTGCCACCCGTGTCGCCAACATCTTGCAACAACAAGACATTGATCCTCAAAATATTTTAGCGCTTACCTTCACAGACTCTGCCGCTCAAAATATGCGTGAGCGTATTGTCTCCATGATTGGCACCGATGGTTTTTACGTCAACATCATGACCTTTCATGCTTTTGCTAGTGAAGTTATTTCTCAGTATCCAGAAAAGTTTCCCATAGAGAAGGGTAGTGAGCCACTTTCGGACTTTGAGAGATTTGAAACATTTGAAGCTATAATTTTAGATTCCGATTTACAAGATCTAAAACCTCTTAATGCTCCGCTGTACTATATTAAGCACATCATTTCCCAAGTTTCAGCATTAAAGCGAGAGTACATTACTCCAGAAAAATTTGAAGCTATTTTGGAAGCAGAAGAAAAACAATTGGAGCAAGATGTGGCAGAATACTGGGCTCAAGAACAAGAAAAAGCTAATGCTGGCAAGAAAGCCAAAAGTAAACTTTCTAGCGCACTCCTCAAACAGACCAAGAGCCTTTCAAAACAAAAAGAACTTCACGTTTTATACATAAAATACTTGGCAGAACTTAAAGTAAGAAAACGCTATGACTTTGATGACATGATTACTTTTGTGGTTCAAGCATTTGAATCAGACCAAGAACTCCTGTTGGATTATCAAGAAAGATTCCAATATATTTTAGTTGATGAATACCAAGACACCAACGCTGCACAAAATAAAATTGTAGAGTTGCTAGCTTCATTCTGGGCAGACTTAGGAGATCCCCCAAATATTTTTGTGGTAGGTGATCCGCATCAATCAATTTTTAGATTTCAGGGAGCTTCCACAGAAAACATGTTGGAGTTTGTCGATAAATATCCAGATGTGACGGTTGTGACTTTAGCCACTGGTTATCGATGTAGCACTCAAGTTTATAATGCCGCTCATGATTTGATTGGCAATAATACACTAGATTTTGGAAATCAGAGCTTAGATAAAGCGCTAACGCAAAAGCTGAAATCTTCAAAAGGTGCTGGCGAAGATATTACTGTTTACGCAGCTGAGAGCGAAACTTTGGAGCTGTTATTTTTGGCAGAGGAAATTAAGAAGTTGGAAAAGTCTGGTGTTCTTCTAGAAAATATCGCTGTTTTGTATCGCAACAACAAAGAAGCAACTTTGATTAAACAAGTTTTAGAAAAATGGTGCATAGGCTATGAGTTGGCAGTGGGTGGCAATGTTTTTGATGATCTTTTGGTCGAACAACTGATTACATTTCTTAGAGTCTTGCAAGATTTGGGCACTGGTCGTGATACTGAAGATTTATTCACTGTCATGCAATACTCGTGGCTTGGTTTGGAAGTTTTGAGTGTTTATAAGTTAGCTAGAATTGCTGGGCGTATGCGAACTTCAATAGGCATTGTTTTGGAAAAAGATTTTGCAGAAATTCATAAAGCCTTATTGGGCGAAACTTACGGTTTAACTAAAGAAAGTTTTGCAGAACTCGTGGCTTTCAAAAATAAATTACTCAAATGGTATCAACTCAGCAATAACTTACTATTCCACGAATGGTTTAGTTTAATAATCAATGCTGACAACTCAGAAATTTCTGGTAGTAAAGAAGCACCAAAACCAAATGGCTTTAGTTTTATGCAGTATGTTTTGTCTCAACCTGTAAAGACCGATCATTTGTATGCGATTAATTCACTTTATTCAGAAATCAAAAAGTTTGTGAACAAGAAAAGAGACTTTACCTTGGATAATTTTTTAAATACCGTTGGCGTGATGCAAGAAAATGGGGTGAAAATCAAGATTGAGGATTTGAATCTAACTAATAATAGAGTTTCATTAGCGACCGCACATGGTAGTAAAGGTAAAGAATGGGATTACGTTTTTGTTTTTGGCGCAGTCGACAAAAAATGGGGCAATCAAAGAACTCGCGAACTAATTCCGTTGCCCGACAGTATTCTCACCAACACCGACATAGGTAAAAAAGAAAAAAATGAAGATGACAGAAGATTATTTTATGTGGCGCTTACTCGTTCAAAAATAAAAACATACATCACTTGGTCCAAAACCAGAACCAATGGTAAAGAAATGATGAACTCAATGTTCTTAAATGAAGCCAGCGAGAACACGGTGGCAGTGTCAGAAAAAGACGCTCAAAACTTACTGAAAAAATCAGAAACTTTGTTGGAGAAAATTTTAACCAGCACTAGTGAACCGGCTAAAACCTATACCGACAGCGAGCGAGAGTTTTTCAAACATTTAGTTGATGAGTTTAAGTTGTCAGTGACGGCTTTAAATTCTTACCTGCAAGATCCACATGAGTTTATGATCAACTCACTACTAAGAACACCGCGTGCTAAAAGCCCGATTTTAGCCTTTGGGACAGCGGTACATGCAGCTATGGAAAGCTTTTATCTAAGTTTGATGAAAGCAGATGGGCAGTCGAGCGAAGAAGATGGTTTTCAAGGCGAAAACCAGAGGAAAAGACCACTCACGAAAGAGCAGGTGATTAAGAGTTTTGAAACCGCTTTAGCACGCGAACAACTTTTAGAATCTGATTTTATCGAACGAAAAAAACATGGGGCAGAGGTTTTAAATTTTTATTATGATAATGTTTTGGATCCAGCCACAAAAACACTTAGGTCTCCCCTATTTGTTGAGAAATATTTTGGTGGCAAGCTCAATAAAGCTGTGTTATTAGATGGACAAGAAGAAATCAAATTATCAGGAAGAATTGACAGGGTTGAGTTGTTGGATGATTCCAAAGGTGCTGGAATAAAAAATATCCGCGTCATAGATTATAAAACCGGAAAGCCCAAAACAGAGAACGTAATTAACGGTCAAAGTTCAATTGATGATTATTCGGATCGTGAAAAAGAGTTACCGGAAACCATTCGTGGTCGATATCAGCGTCAATTAGTTTTTTATAAACTTCTTGCAGAGTTGGATAAAACATTTCCTTACAATGTTGTTCAGGCAGAGTTTGATTTTATCGAGCCCGGTGGTACTCACCGTGACCAACACATCACCCGAAGTTTTACGATTCCTGACAAAGCAGTGGAAGATTTGAAAACCTTAATTAAAGAAGTGATGGGTGAAATTAGATCGCTGACATTTCTGGAGGAATCGCAACAGTAGCTTCATTTAGTAGCTTCGGTTGCTTTTCATCAACCTTCATTTTAGAGAGATAGACTCCCAGAGGTGTTATAGTTACTAGTGAAATTGCACCCAATATGGTGAAGAATATTTTAGAATCACCAAACTTTTCGATAAGAGGTCCCGAAATAGCCATTGTAAAGACATAAATTAAACTTGCAAACATACTTAAAGCAGAAATTGCTGTAGCCCTATTTTTCGATGTAAAAATAGCATTTGTATACTTTCCTAGTAATGACCATCGTGCTATTGATAACATCATCATCAAAACAACAAATGGAATAATTATTTGTTTAGAAAAAATAATTCCTGGCAAAAGTGATAAGGGAATCAGGACTGCAAAAAGGAATAAAGACCTTTTTCTAGTTAATATTTTTGTTTTATTTAATAAATAATATAAAACGAGACTATTCAAAATTCTTCCAGTAGAAAATATGATTCCACTTTGACTATCTGAGAATGATAGTTCAGCAATTATTAGTTTTGCAAAAACAACTTGAACTGAAAAAGTAATCCCTCCAACAAGGCCATAAAAAATTGAAATCAATGAACTATACTTAGTCTTAAATAATTCCATAAAACCTCTTTTTGTTTGCTTAGCGTAATTTATTAAAGTAAATTTTTCTGAATCAATTTTTGGTTCAAACAAAAAGAATATAAAGAAACTACCAAACATCATCATTATTCCGCTTAAAATTGGAGGTATTCTAAAATGAATTAAGGAAAGGAAGCCACCAAGAAAAATAGCCAGAGCCATTCCCGATTGAAACACAACATTCAGTTTGCTAGATACTTTGTCAAAAGTATCTTCCTTACCTACTTGTTTAAGTGTGTCAAATAAGAATGCTTCTTTTGCTCCCGAAGTTAGTGAGGCTCCAAGGCCAGTCATTAAAGCACTAAAAATAAAATCACTATATGAATCCGCCAGGCCAAAAATTATATATGATATGCCGGTAATCAGTGTTCCCAGGAAAATTGTTAATTTTTTCCCAAGTAAATCAGCTAAAGCGCCAGTTGGTAACTCTAAAACTAGTTGGCTAGTTAAAATTATGATCTCTGCAGTTGCTAGTTGAGAAAAACTAATAAATCTTAGTTCAAAAGCAACCCAAATAGGAATTAAAAAATATAAAGAACTAAAAAATTCGATAAAGTAAGAAAAACCAATATTTCTTTTGTAGAATGTCTTATTATCGGGGTAATTCACCTACATATTTTACCATATTCAAGGTCATCCCTGTTTCCAGAACTCAAGCGAAAAATATAAATTATCTTTAAGTTCTCTAGACATTTCAATGTTTGTCCAGTGAGGGTACCAAATGATAAAAGCTACAATAAAGCTTGCTAAAATGATTGAGGCTGTAATTTGACTCTTTTTACCACCGTTATATAGTTTATTAATCCAAAATGCGGCATTTATACTGAGCAAAGGAACTGCTGGAAGATAATGGTAAAAGAACATGATCCTTGGTGATAGTTCCCAAGGAAGCCAAACAGTAAAGTACGCAAGCATTAATAAGGAAAATTTTGAGAGCTTTGATTTTAACTTCTTACGTTTAGCGATTGAGTTTTTCTCTCTAAATAATTTTTTCAATAAATAACCTAAGTAAATAAGACTAATAAAAATAAGAATATCTCCAACCCAAAAAATTAGAGGGTTACCAACTGCATAGATATCACCACGCCTTCCCTCAGTCCAAGTTACATTCATCCAAACTGGTTTTGTGTTTAAAAACCATTCAATTGGTCTTGATTGGGCTGGATGGGTAGCAGTAAGATTAGTTTGATACCACCATATATTTTTATGCATCTCAACAAGATGGTTAAAATCTTTTCCAAGAAAAAACATATGAGAATATGAGAGTACATAAATTACTGCAGGTAAAACTACTAGTGTTCCTAATACCAACAAAGCCTCTTTCGTTAAAGCAAAAATTTTCATTTTCATTTTTTTGACAGAAATTTTTTCAATGAAAACAGAGACTAAATTAATGCCTTCAACAAAACCAATGATTAATATAGCGAATACCCCGGACCACTTTGTTCCGATAGCAAGTCCGGATGACAGTCCGGACAGCAACAGAAACTTTCTTTTTTTTCTATCCGAATTTAGGTAAATAGTATAAAAGTTAAGGGCCATCAAAATAAAAACTGTTACGTGGATATCATTCATGGCGATTCTAGACATTGTTAGAAGTAGGCCGTCAAGCGATGCAATCAAAGCAGCAATTAAAGATAGAGATTTACTCTTAAATAAATTTAAAGCCAGTTTGGCGGTTAGAAAAACCGCAATAACTCCAAAAACTGCTGAACTAAATCTCCAACCAAAGGAATTCTTACCAAAAGCTATCATTGATACTGCTTGAGTATATTTTGCTAGTGGTGGATGCAACCAATCAACCGCAGTTTTTGGTTCAGGTGGAGGGTTGTTCCATTCATAGGCCCTTACATCATTATCAGCAATTAACTTTGAGGTCACAGCATGATAGACCTCATCAAACATATATTTTTCGGGAACATAGAGTCGATAGAATCTAGTAAAAAAAGAAAAAGCAAGAATCATCAATAAAAGTTGGGGATAGTACTTTGAAACAATATTTCGCATTTATTAGATTAAAGAATTCTCAAGTTAGAACATAAGTAACAGTCATAACTATTAGCCCAAACAACCCGACGGTTATTAAGAGAGGCTTATCTTTTAACAAGACCTTTTCTGGAGATTCTCCTTGATTGCTTTCATAAATAAGTTGTAAGTATCTCATCACTCCAAAAATCACTAAAGGAGTTGATAGCATTAGTAATTTTTGCGATTGAAGGGCTCTAGGAAGAAATGCATAAATAGAAGCAATTTTTGATCTTGGAGCGCTAATTTCATTTTGAAAAGCAAATAAAGCGTAGGTTAGCCATGTTGCGTTGGCAAACATACTTGTGTATTGGTCCAGCAACCTTTGGCTGTATCGTTTGAGAGTGACCCTAGTTTCTCCAATATTCTTGTGTCCCTTCAATAGTGTTCTTTCACTTTGTCTTTTTCCAACTGCTAAAAACAAAGATGCCGAAATTACTGTAAGTAAAAACCAGACGCTCATATGAAGATTGACTACGACGGCACCAGCGTAAATTCTAATTAAAAATCCTGAAGCTATTGAGACAACATCTACGATTGGAATATGTTTTAGTTTTTTTGAGTAAGCTATTTGTAGTAGAAGATAACTGAGAATTAATAGTTTGAAAAAGAAAGATAGCCAGATTGACATTATTGCGGCAAGTAGTAGGCCAGCAACTGCTATGAACATTGCAATTTTTCTATCCAATTTTCCAGACGCTATAGGTCTTTTGTTCTTGAATGGGTGTTGTCTGTCTGATTCATAATCAACAATGTCGTTTATATAGTAGATGCTGGAGGCTAATATACAAAATACAAAAAATGAATATGTTACTGTGGCAAAATAAGTAGGGCCATCAGTTGGAGCATAGAAGAAAAATCCAGAAAAAATCAAGGCTGCATAAAGCGCAAAGTTCTTTATCCATTGCTGAGGTCTTGCTGTTTTAATAGCTAGATATAAAAAAGATTCTTTATTCATAACTGTTATTTATTTTTCGCTGACTTCAGAGTAGCAGATTTTGCCCAAATTAAGAAGCCAAATACTAAAATAAAAACTACGATCATTGTAATCAATTTTCCACTAGTATCTAGATAAAGTGAGAGAACTCCTAGTAGGAAACTACTAAGCCAGTAAAAAATTGCTATTCTTCGCCTTCCCCACTTTAGAACATCGAGCAGTTTATGATGCATGTGTCCTCTATCTCCCCAAAGAGGTGATTTGCCAGCGATTAATCTTCTCATGATTGTGAAGATCGCATCCGCAGTTGGGAGTCCCAAGACCATGAAAACAGTAGCTATTTTAGCGCCAGATAGTATTGCGAGAATTGCTAGAAAATAACCAGCAAGTGATCCAGCTCCATATCCTGGCATAATCTTTTGAGGGTACCAGTTCCAAACCAATAGTCCCGCAAATGTTCCAGAAACAATAAATGATAGAGATGCCGTATTAAACTGAGTCGGGTCATCTATAAATCTTGTTGATAGAATCCCAATAAAGATTAGAGCAATACTTACAAAACCCGGCATCTGACCGTCAACTCCTTTTGACCAATTAACAATGTTCATGTTCCAGATTATAAATAGTAGTGCAAAAATATCTGCCAATACCCAAACGCTTCTTGTTGACCCTAGAAAATTAAAATTTATTTGTGGTTGGTCTAAATGAATTACTCCAGGGGCAAAAGGATTTGTAACATAGGCAATGCCAATTCCAGATCCAACAACTATTAACGCTGCCACTAGTCCAGCTACTAATCTAAAAGCTGGGTGGATATCAAAGATGTCATCTAACGTTCCGACGATTGTTAGAAGCAAGGCTCCAGTTAATATCGCAATCAACTGATGATCAAATTTCAGAAATATTGAGGTTGCAACTAGTATACCAAAGAAAATTACTAAGCCACCTCCTCTGGGCACGGCTTTTGAATGAGTTTTTTTTACATGTTGCGATTTTTCCGGTAAATCTAACCAATTATTTTTTTTATATAGTTTTATGACTAGTGGAGTAATAAAAAAGCTTGAAAGAAATGCTATAAAAAATTGAATCATAATTAGAGTTTTCAGCTAGTTATCATTACAATTCTTATTAATGATAAAAGAAAAATAGCCTGAATAGCAGTTGTTGTAAAGACAAACAATTTTAGCATCAGTGAGGAATATTTTTTTAGAGTTTTGATTACTAATAAATGTAGAAGATTCATTAAGATAGAAATGATCGGAAACAAGAAGATAAATTCTTTTTGTACAATTTGATCACTTTTTCTTGCAAGAGAATATAGTATTGGAAGTTGAGGTTGGGATAAAAAATAATAAACAGTACTTATTAAAGTTATTACTATTGCAATAATCCATGAAGTTAAAACAGGTTTTCTTACTGTGTCAGGAATAAAGTTTGCTCTTTTAAGCTTATTTGATGAGGCCGTCATTATTTTTCTTCCATAAAGTGAAGTGGTCGAATTGAGCAATGTTGGGTACGTAGTTTTGAGTTAAAAATGATTTAAACTCTAGAAACTGGTGATCTTCATTATTCATAACAACTATGAACATTGGTTCTTTCTTTATAACATCTCTAGCTGTTTCATCGAATGCATCAAAATCTTTAATATGAAATGAAACTGTAAATCTGCCAGTTGGCTGAGCCTCTGTTAATGCATAGAGAACAGGATTTGTTCCCCAGATAAATAAGTCTTGAGATCCAGAAGATTTAATTATTTCTGCTGCTTTATAGTTGTCTGTCATTAAGTAATCAAATGTTTGTCTATACTCTTCTATACTAATTTTATTAGTAACTAATTTGTACCAATTTACGTAGTATTTTTTTGTTTGATATGGAGTGAAGTTCAGAAGGAGTGCAACAACTATTGCTACGAGAATCAAAGCCACTTGAGAAGAAAGGTTAATAATAATCGGCATTGATTGTTTAAGTGAGGCTATCCTTCTTGTTTTCAGGTATTTCTTTATAAGTGAGTACTTGTTCTTTGCAATTAAGGTTAAGAGTATTGCTAGAGGTGGTACAAGTTGCACAAAGTAATGAGGATATGGTCTGTTGGACAGTAAAGAGGCAAATAGAGCCAATCCAAACCAACTCATGATGAACTGAACATTTGGCTTGAAGTATTTTTTAAGAAACGTGATAAAAAGAATTAACAAAACAAGTAGCAAGAACTTTCCTTGAAGTGTAAATAAGAATAGTAGTAATTCATTAGAGAATGGAAGCTGCCAGCTTGCAGCATATCTAAAGTTATATAAAAGGCCAAAGTCTAGGTAATCTCGTCCAGAGCCAATTGATACAAAGTAAATAATTGAGATTATCACTGGAATTGCTACTCCTAGGGTAATGAGAGATAGGTCAATGATTCTTTGACCTAAAGTTTTAAAGTTTTCTCCGATATTTTTAAGAGAAAAGTTTCCAGTGGAGAAGAAACTATTAGTAAAACTAAAGTAGCCGATGCTTAAGAATACAGCTAAGTCTAGAATCGCTGGTACTTTTGTAAGAATTCCCAGTCCAAAGAAAAACCCAGCTATTATTAGATAGATTGCTTGAAGCTTGCTGCTTTTATTATTAGATTCTATTTTGTGCTCAGGATTAATAAATTTTTTAAAGTAGTCTGTCTTAGCTAATACCAAAGCTCCGGCTAGGACGAAACCAAGAACAAATAGTTCTCCATTAGGAATATTTCCTTCTAGCCACGGCAGGGTTGTCAAAATGACAAAGATAAAGGTTGCAAAGGTAGTTTGCTTTACAGATTTCAAAAGTTTTTTAGCAAAGTAATAAAAGGCCACTGTTGTAAGAAGCATCCAGCCAATGTTTAGTAGTCGGAAGTTGAGTTGAGTTTGAACGCGAGCTAAGTAGTAAATAATGGGGGTTTTATGATCAATTATTTCTGAATAAAGCCTAGCACCTTTATTTAAACTTTGACCAATTGTCAGGTATATTCCCTCGTCTCCGTACCAGTATGGCTCAAATAAGTTTGGAATTCTAAGAAGTAACGTGAGTACTAAAAGCAAGAATATTGGAGTTTGTTTATCTAGAGACTTGTCGGCTTTAGCAACTTTGTTCATGAATTTTTTTATTATGTTCACTACTCCAGTATACGTTATCTTGAAAAAAAATACACTATATTTTTTCAGTAACTTTATATTCAATGTATTTTCCAAACATCAATCTTGTATGGGCGTCAATTCCAGGCAATGCGGAAAAGAAAAAGCCAATTATTGGTAATAATAGAAACTCTAACGGTTGCATGATGTATGAAAAGACATTTCGCTTGTTTGGTCTTTCTGGCCTATTAATAGCATCGACTGCAAATATAACTAACATAGAGACTAATGAAAGGGTTAATAGTGTTGAAGTAACTTGAGGCAGAGTTTTTCCTAGAACAGTTTTGTCGAAAGCCGGGTTTAAAAGAGGTGGCATGAATGCCGAGATAGTAACTGCAAACCAGTTTACAGGCCACAAGAAATGGTCCTGAATAGTTTTAAAGACTCTGATTGTTTTGTCCCAAAATGGAATCTCTGTGGCCTTAACGTACTGTTTAATAATATAAGCATCATCACTTACTCCCCAGGCCCATCTCTTTAGTTGTTGGTATAAGTTAGTATAGGTTGACCAAGTGCTGTGGGATTCTGCGGCATCGGAAAGAATTGGTAAGAATATTGGTCTTGCTTCAAAATCACCTTTTTTTGCAAAATATGACTTAAAAAATAACCTGTAGTCTTCTGGAATAACATTAGTATCCCAATAATCTATCTCCACAACATGTTTGAGTGAAGTTGTGTATGTGGAAAAATTAATCAAACGGTCTGAGCGCATTAAAATATACATTTGAGTCACGGAGAACATGGCTGAAAGCACTCTAACAGGAGCAGGGACTTTCCAAATATTATTATAAAAAACAATAGCTCCTTGCCAAATTTTATTGTATGGTTTTTCTACAGTTAAAAAATCTTGAGTTATGGCAGCAAAGTAACTTGGATGAAAAACAGCATCGGCATCTTCACTAGTTATGGTTACCATATCTAAATCAAAACCTTGCTCGTCAATTAAGAATTTTTTTGCTTGCTTTGCACCCCAACAAGTGTTTGATGATTTTCCTTTAACTTCTCCAGCGATGTCTGGGTGGTAGGTTGACCACATATTTCCAAACACACCTTTAAATTCTCTCAGTAGCTCTCTTGATTTATTTCTGGCTTTTTCACCTTCGCGATCTTCAAATGAAAGCATGACGTGAATATTTTTGGTTGGGAACTTTTGATTCTTTAGAGCCTCAAGAGTTCTTTTTAGAGTTGAAATTGGTTCTCTATATGTTGGAATAATTATGACGTGATGCATTTTATTCCATTTTTTTGGAAAATCTCGTTTAATGTCTGCAATCCAGTCAAATTTACTAGCAGCCTTTATTTTGAGATGTGATGCAATAGCTAAAGCTGATAGTAAGAGCGATTTGTATAGCCAATAAATTGCGAAGGCAATAATATAGTAGGCAACAACGTCAGGAATAATGAGCGATCCCCAGAATGGAAATAAAATTAAACTCCACGAAAAAAATCCTGGCAATATTTCTAGTGCCCGTTTGGTTTTGACAGGATGTCTCCTGAAATATGTTCTAATAAAGTTTCCCATAATTATATTGAGAATAATTTTTTTGAGTTAAGTCTGATTATATCAAGATTTATGCCCATTTCTTGTTGCAAATACTCAGCTGTAGCTTTTATCATATATGGCTCACAAACTTGATCAGTTATACCTTCTTTAATTTGTAACGATTTAGGAACCAAGTACGGGGCATCTGTTTCAATTAGTAATTTTTCTTTAGGGACAATTTTTATAATTTCTCTCAAGTTTTGGGCGTTATCATAAGTAACGTTGCCCGCAACTCCAACATAGGCTCCAAGAGAAATTGCTTCATTAATATAGGGAAGTGATCCGGATGCACAGTGGAGAACAAACTTGTAGGAAGATGATGGTTTTATGTCTTTGATTACTTTTTTTAAAACATCTAAAACATCATTGTAAGCATTATTTTCTTCACGATCACTTTGGTCTCTGACGTGAATAACTGCAACTAAATCATTTTCAAAAGCAAGTTTTAGCTGCTTCTCAAATGCTTTTTTTTGCATTTCCACAACAAGATCTCTTTTTAGTCCTTTATGTTTTAAACGATAGTAATCTAGACCAATCTCTCCAATGGCGACCAACTTTTTGTTACCTTCGAGTGCAGTTTTTAAAACTCCTTCTATCTCAGAGAGATCATTTTCAACAAATTTATTAATTTCATCTTGAGAATACTTGTCTCCATTCAAAAGCTCTTTTATCGCTTCAGTATAGATTTCTGGGTGAAGACCAATGCTAGCGTAAATTCCAGGGTATTTGTTTGCAATATCTAGGGCCATTTTGCTGCTTTCTAGATCAGCTCCAATAGTTATCGTTGCCTCAACGTCGTTTTCTTGAGCTTTTTTCCAATGACCAGCAACATCATTCGACAAAGGTTTCATATTATAGTGACAGTGGGTATCAATAATCATGGTAGCGGATTTCATTTTTCCAATCTTGGAAAAAGTGGTTTTAAAGCTAAGATTTTTTCATTAGTAAAGTGAGTGATAATATTTTCTGCAGTCTCTGGCATGAAAGGTTGTAGTTTTACAGCGATCATAAGGATTGCTGGGATAGCTATATCAGTGAGATATTCAATAGCTTCTTCATTTTGCATTTTCCAAGGCTTGTTGTCGCTGAGATTTTTGTCTAGATCGTTAACTCCTAGTTCATTTCCTACGTCATTTAAAACCTTCTCTTCATCCCAAATAAGCTCAAGACCTTTTTTAAGATCATGAACGCTCATGTATTTATGGAACAGAGTTGAGGTTTGTTTTCCATCTGGAATATGAGTAAGTGGCTTTCTATCTATAATAGTATGGGGATTTTTTAAATCTAGTTTTTCGCACATTTTTGCAACTCGGGAGCATAAGTTTCCTAGTCCGTTTGATAGCTCGGCAGTAAAGGTTGCATCAAATTTTTCCCATGAAACATCCATGTCAGTTCCAATTGGTCCAAGGTTCATTAATAAGTATCTTGCTCCATCAGTTCCGTATCTCTCAACCATTTCTTTTGGAGAGATTACGTTGCCAAGCGATTTACTCATCTTTTGGCCGTCAACACTAATAAAGCCATTGATTAGAATTTGCTTGCTGTTTGGAAGTCCGGCAGAAATTAGCATTGCTTGCCACATAGCAGCTTGTTGTCTTAAGTTGTCTTTGCCAGCAATTTGAACTGCTGGCCAAAATTTTTCAAAATTTTCAGTATCGATTGGCCAACCCAGAGTTGAAATATAATTTACTAATGCATCAAACCAAACATACATTACATGATCATCATCTCCAGGAACAGGAATTCCCCACGGCATTTTTGTCTTGAGTCGTGAAATACTAAAATCTTTTAAGCCTCCGGAAACAAAGGATTTAATCTCATTGAGTTTACCTTTTGGTTTTACAAAGTCTTCCACTGCATCATAGACATTAAGTAAGTCATCTTGATGTTTTGAGAACTTAAAAAAATAGTTTTCTTCTTCGATAATTTCAAGCTCTTTGTTTGGATGAAGTGGACACTTACCATCTTCAAGATCAGATGCTTGTTTTTCTAGTTCACAACCCACACAGTAGGTGGTCTTATACATTTTCTTATAAATATCTCCATTATCATCGCAACGTTTCCAGAATTCTTGAGCTGCTGCTACGTGATTTGTGTCGGTAGTTCTAATAAAATTAGTAAAATCAAGATTTAGCATCTTTTTTAAATCAGAGAATTTTTCTGCATAAAAATCAACATATTCTTGAGGAGATTTTCCGGCTTCTACGGCTTCCTGATAAATTTTTTGACCATGCTCATCGGTTCCTGTATTAAAAACAACTTCTTTGTCTAGTATTTTTTGGTACCTAGCAACTGCATCGGCAGCCACAATTTCAAGGGCAAAGCCAATATGAGGATCAGCATTTACATAAGGTAATGTAGTGGTTATATAGAAGGTATTTGACATTTGAAAACTATTGTACCAGTAGTTGCTGTGATACTGAACTACTTGAAAGAAAAAAGCTTGATTATTTTTTTGGCAAGTTCTCCAGCCCACTCATCAATTTCAAGTTTTTCTATGACTTTGGCCAGAACTTTGTCGTTTTTAAAGTTAGCAGTAGAAGAAACAGTTGCACTAGAAACACTCAAGGTTTTTTGGATGAATTCGTAAGACTGTCCTTTAGCCAAGAGGTCAATCATCGCAACCCTTTTGCTTAGTCCTAGAAACTCTCCTTTTGTCAAAAAAGAGTCGAGGAAATCATTCATTTCTTTGGGATTTTTTATATCAGCTAGAAGTGTTGAAAAACTAAGCTTAATCTCTTGTTCTTTTTTTAAACTCAGTTTTTTTTGAGAGTTTCTCATTTATAACAAAAACTATCACAATGGGTACAAACCACCAATACTCAAAAATAAAATGCTGAAGTTTTAAGAATAATAGAAGAGTTAATAAAAAAGAAAGATTTGCTCCTCTCCTCGAGTTTAAAAATACATAACTAAATAAAAACATGTTGGCTAGAAAAAAAGGAATTAACAGTCCCAAGTATGAGTTGTAGACTGGAATATTAGCAATGTCTTGTGGGTATATATTCTGCAAAATATAGTTAATAAGAAAATAGAATGGAGCGCTCAAAATTAATAGTGGCAAGTGTTTAAGATACTTGGTAATTGTTCTGGAATTATTTTGTGTTTGGTGATGACTTGAGACTACAGCTTGTTCAGCTTGTTTTTTTAACAAAGTTTTTTTAACTTCAGGGTTTAGTCTTGATTTTACTGGCATTTGGTTTGCGACTTGTTTACATTAGCTTAACACAATTATACTAGTCTTATGTTATTTGAAGTTCTAATACTAATAGTTATTGTTGCTGGTTTTGCTGCAATCTATTTCTCAATGAAGAAAGTTCTAGATGGCGTGGTCGATCGTGTTTTTGGCATGAGTGCTGCAAAAATTGCTGAGCAATCTAGGCAAATTCTACAGAGTGATAAAGAGACGATTAAAGTTGATCTTCAAAACAAACAGGCGGTTATGGAAAAATTAGTTTCTCAGTTGCGTGAAGAGATGGGATCACATCAAAGAGAATTGAGAAATGTAGAGAAAGACAGGGTTAGAGAGTTTGGTGAGCTTGTTAAGTCGCTAGATAATTACCGCGAACTAACTGGAGAGCTTAAAGCCTCTACTGATACCTTGGCAAAAGTGCTATCTAATAATCAACAAAGAGGCGAGTGGGGCGAAAGAATTATCGAAGATCTCATGAACTCAAATGGTTTAGTTGAGGGAGTTCACTACGAAAAACAAAAGAAAATGGGAGACACTTCTTTAAGGCCCGACATTTCAATTTTATTACCAAACAAAAGAACTGTTTCAGTTGATGTTAAGTTTCCTTATTCAGAAATGCAAAAACTAAGTTTGGCAGATACTAAGTCAGCAAAACAAGCGCATTTAAAGCAGTTCGAACAGGATTTAAAAATCAAGGTAAGTAAAGTTGCTGAGTACATTGATCCAGCTCAAAACACTTTAGACTATGCGATTATGTTTGTTCCCAACGAAGCTGTGTTTTCTTTTATCAATCAGAACCTGCCACATATTGTAGATATGGCGATGGGAAAAAGAGTCTTAATTGTTTCTCCATTTACCTTTTTAATAGTTGCTAGAACAGTGATGGAGAGTTATCGAAACTTTATGATCGGTGACAAGCTAAAAGAAGTGGTTAAGCACGTTGATGATTTTGTTTCTGAGTGGGATAAGTTTAAGTTGGGTTTTGATAAATATGGTAGAACCCTAGAAACTTTGCAAAAAGATTATGATGATTTAACTGGAACTAGAGTCAGAGTTATGGAAAAGAAAATCATCAAAGTTAAGAGCTATAGTTCTGGTGGATTGCTGGAAGATAAAGTGTGCGATTAAGACAAAAAATAGGCTTTAGGTCATAAAATAAATTAGCGCTTGATTTTTTACAGGAGATCTTGTTACACTACCGCTTGGTGAATCAAAACTTTATCTGTCACTTAGATGACAGGAATCACAAAAAAATTAAAGATATCGCTAAATTATTTAGTGAGTACTCCCTCAACAAAAATCGCCTTTTAGTAGAAATACTATACTTGCAAAAACTTTCTGAATATAAAGTTATTAGAAAATTTACTTCCCAAGAAAAAAAATTGCTTTTAAAAATATATGATGACTTTAATCAATTAGAGTTAGCAAAGTTTAAAAAAATTGAAGAAAAAACCAATCACGACATAAAGGCATTAGAAACATACCTTAGAGGAATTTTGCAGAAAACAAGCTTGAAAGATGTCGAAAATTTTGTTCATTTCTGTTTAAGTTCTGAAGATGTTAATAACATTGCCTATGGTCTAATGCTTAAGGAAAATCAAGAAAAATATTTTATTCCAAGAATTAAAAAAATTGTAACAGAGCTTAAAAAATTATCCCAAAAAAGCCTCAACTCTCCGATGATGAGTTTAACGCATGGACAGCCCGCTTCTCCAACTGTTTTTGGAAAAGAAGTAGCAGTATTTATTTATAGAATTGAACAAGAGCTAGAAATATTTTCGCAACTCCAGATTGAAGGAAAACTTAACGGCAGTGTTGGAAACTACAATGCTTTTGTTATTAATAATCCCGAAATTAACTGGCAAAATTTTTCTAAAGAATTTGTCTCGGGCTTTGGTCTTAAGCCCAATCTTTTTACAACTCAAATTTTGCCATACGATTCTTGGTCTAGATACTTTGATTCATTAAAGCGAATTAATAATATTCTCTTAGGATTAGTAACAGACTTTTGGTGGTACACAAGTTTCTTCTATTTAAAATTAAAAGTAATTGATGAAGAAGTGGGTTCATCAGCTATGCCTCATAAGGTTAACCCGATAGATTTAGAAGCAGCTGAGGGAAACCTGGGATACAGTAATAGTACTTTGGAATTTTTATCCAGCAAACTCCAGAAGAGCAGAATGCAACGAGATCTTTCAGACAGCACAGTGAGAAGAAATACTGGACTATCTTTATCATATAGTTATTTTGCTTATGACAGTATCTTAAGAGCTTTGGGAAGAATGGAGCCAAACTCTGAAGAGATGATGAAGAAGTTGGACAATAACTGGCAGATTCTAGCGGAGGCAGTTCAAAATATTTTAAGAAAAGAAAACATTAAAGGAGACTATGATTTAGTCAAAAAAATTAGTCGAGGAAAAACTTTTAATTCCGATGAATTTAAAAAACTAATAGACAAAATGGAAATTCCAGAATTAATAAAAGAAAAATTAGGAAAACTAACTCCAGATAATTACATCGGTTTGGCAAAAAAAATTACCAAAAGGATCTTATGAAAAACTTGACAGTTGTTGTAGGTAGTCAGTGGGGCGATGAAGGAAAAGGTAAGATGGTTGATTACCTGTCTCCAAAGTTTGATGTCTGCGTGCGTTTTAATGGTGGTAATAATGCGGGTCATACAGTTGTTGTTAATAATGAAGCTTTTAAGTTGTCACTTGTTCCTTCTGGAGTTTTGTACAATAAAACTCTTTGTTTGGCTCAAGGAGTAGTAATAGATCCGCTAGTACTTATTAATGAAATTGATTTTTTTGAGAAGAAACTAAATAGAAAAATAAAACTTAAAATAGATCCAAGAGCTCATATTGTTATGCCTTACCACAAAGATTGGGATGCAGCTACTGAGCACTGGCGTGGTAAAAAAAAGGTAGGGAGTTTGCATTTGGGCATTGGATACACTTATGCCGATAGAACCAATCGTTTTGGAGTACGTTTTGAAGATTTAGTTAATCCCAAAAGACTAGAAGAATCTCTAAAAAATAATTATTCAATTAAGAAAGATATTATCACTAAAGTTTATGGTTGGAAAATGAAGAACAAAGAGGCAGATATCTATAATGAATATCTCAAATATGGAAAAAAACTTTTACCATACTTGGCAGATGTTTCTGAGTTTGTTTCTAAAAAGTCTAAAGAAAATAAAAATATTTTATTTGAAGGTTCTCAGGGTGCTTTTCTAGATTTGGCTTTTGGAACCTATCCTTTTTCAGTAGGATGTCAAACAATAAGTAGTGCTGTCTTTCCCTCAGTTGGTTTTCCAGCACAAGAAATCAAAGTAGTTGGTTTAGTTAAGGCTTATACAACAAGAGTTGGAGGTGGTCCTTTTAAAACTGAGCTAATAAATAAAGTTGGAGAAAAAATAAGAGAGGTTGGTAAAGAGTTTGGTACAGTTTCAAAGAGACCAAGAAGAGTCGGATGGTTAGATTTACCAATGATCAGATATGCAGATAGACTAAATGGTTACTCAAGCTTGGCCATCACAAAACTTGACGTGCTAAGTGGAATAAATAAATTAAAAATCTGCACGCACTACAAACTCGGAACAAAAAAACTTAAAGTATTTCCAAGTTTGCAAAGCGATTTCCAAAAAGTCAAACCAGTCTACAAAGAATTTGACGGATGGAAGGAGGATATTTCACAGATAAAAAAATACAATGACTTGCCAAAGAATTGTATAAAATATCTAGAATTTATTGAATCTCAATTAAAGATTCCAATTGAATATGTTTCTGTCAGTCCGGAAAGAAAAGACGTTATTATAAAATAATAATTAATTAAGGATAGTTTATGAAAATTACACAAAGAATTCCTTTGACGCTTACGTATGATGATGTATTGCTGGTTCCCCAGAGATCAAGGGTTGAACACCGAGCAGATGCAGATACTTCAACATTTATTACCAAAGATTTGCAGCTTCAAATTCCATTTATTAGCGCCAACATGGACTCTGTTACAGAGGCAAACATGGCCATTGCTATGGCAAGAGCTGGAGGACTAGGAATCATTCACAGATTTATGAGCATTGAAGATCAGGCTGCTCAAGTAGACAAAGTGAGTCGCTATGAAGGTTTTTTAATAGAAAATCCATATTCTGTTGCTCCGGACAAAGCTATTCGTACTGTTTTGGAACGAGGAAAAACCGATGAAATCCATAGCTACTTGGTTGTTGATGGAGATAACAAGTTATTGGGTTTAATTACTAGAAGAGACTTAATTTTTCAGACAGATTTGAGTAAAAAAGTTTCGTCTCTCATGACTCCACTAGAAAAATTTATAACTGTTAGACCCGGTGTAAGTCAAAGCAAAGTCAAGAAACTTTTTATAAAACATAAAATTGAAAAATTACCAGTTATTGACAAAAATGGCATCCTCAGAGGTTTAATTACTGCAAAGTCAATTGAAAACCAAGAGCAAAATCCACAGGCATCTAAAGATGCAAATGGCAGACTACTTTGTGGAGCAGCAGTTGGAGTAGTTGGAGATTTTATGGAACGCACTGAGGCTCTTCTTAAAGCATATGCAGACGTAATTGTAGTTGATGTTGCTCACGGACAGAACCAAGCTTCGCTTAATGCTATAAAGAAAATTAGAAACTCATTTCCAAAGGCAAGAATAATTGGAGGTAACATAGCTACAGCAGCTGGTGTGAGGGATCTAGCCAAAGCAGGAGTAGATGCAGTCAAAGTTGGCATTGGTCCTGGAGGAATTTGCTCAACTCGTACTGTTACGGGAGTGGGAGTGCCACAACTAAGTGCAATTATGGATTGCGTAGAGGCTGCTAAAGGAACCAAGGTTAAGATTATTGCGGATGGTGGGACAAACTTCCCTGGTGATATTGTTAAGGCGCTGTCTGCGGGAGCTTCTGCGGTAATGCTTGCTGGCTGGTTCGCAGGAACTGAAGAAAGTCCTGGAGAGATTATTATTAGAAAAAATAAACGCTACAAGATCCACCGTGGATCTGCCTCGTTTATGTCTCAGGCTGATTCTGGAATTAGACAAGGTGTTGAAAAGCAACTTAATGCGATCGTTCCTGAAGGAGTTGAGTCACTTATGGAGTTTAAAGGTTCAGTCTCGGAGATAATTTATCAACTTTTAGGAAGTTTAAGATCCGGAATGAGCTACTGCAATGCCATGAGCATTAAAGAATTACAGAAGAACGCTAAGTTTATAAGAATAACTTCCGCAGGTTTCAGAGAGTCATTAACTCATAATATTGAAGAAATATAAGAGCTTTATAGGTACTTGTCGAAAAACTGAACGTCTCTATTAATCACTGTATTCCAATTTGGAACCATGTTGTGATTTGTGTTTTCGTATTTATAAAAAGTGATATCAATTTTATCTAGGTTTTGACCTGACTCAGTTGCGCTTGTTGCTCCAGATATAGAATTGTAACTTTCAAGTATTTCAGTTCTTCTAGAATTTTCTAGTTCAATTTTCTTTATGAACTCTTCACTCCAATAAACAAGAGCAGCATCATCAGCATCTCCATGGTGAACTTGAATTGGTCCCTGAAGCAAATCTAGATGTTGAGTAAGAGAAAAATCAAAAACGTCGTATTTCTCTTCAAATAGAGATATCCATTTTCTCTGTTCTTTGCCTTCATCTTCAAGTTCGTCGCTAAAATATAGAACTGAGTAGGGGAAAGGAGCTGTGACTGGAGCCCATAAAGTAGTGGGAATTTTTTGATCTAAAATTTCAAGTGTTGTTAGCGCAATTTGACCTCCATTGCTATGAGCCCAAATACCAACATTATCAATTTTAATTTCATCTGGAAGGCCAATTAACTCTAAAGATTTTATAAGCTCAATAATTGCAATCGGCTTCTCAAACCTATTTTGCCAAGTATCAGTTGTTTCAGGATCACTTTCTCCGTATCCAAAAAAATCTGGTGAAAGAGTGATGTATCCTTTATTTGCTAAAACAGATGCTGCAGATTCGGTTCCAATTCCAGTTTCATATATTTCCTTTGGAACATAACCCCTAATCATGACAATTGCGGAGTGTTTTTGGATGGGTGAAGAAGTAATTTTATCTGGAATATTTATTTGACCAGTCATTTTTTTACCAAGAGTTGTGTAGGAAAATATATAAGAACTATATAGTTCTTCTTCAGCAATGAGTTTTTCAAGAACTATATTGCTTGGTTTATACTCTCTAATTCTTAGATTAGAAATTGAGTAAGTCAAAAGAGGAAATGAATCAGTTTCTTGGGTAGAAACGAAAGGATTAACAAGATCAACTTTGCTTGCTGATATAAGTTCGTTTCCAAAATATCCTGCTGTAGCAGAAAGCAAGATAGTCAGAGCGATAGCTAATTTAACTTTCATTAACTTAAAAGATAACAGATAGAGGCCCTAAGGCCAAGTATCCAAACATTATAAATATGCATATTTGATATAATAAGAATATGTCTGATATAAATAATCTCGTGAGAATAAAAAAACTAAGGTCCGGAGACATTATTTTTGAGTTTACTCCATATATTTCACGTGAAATTATAAAAAGAGCAATCAAGTGGGGATTTAAATTAATATTTAAATTATTTTCACCAGTTTTTTTATTCTTTGATAAATTAGCGGAAAAAAGAAAATTAGTCATTAGTAGCGTTGGATTTGGAATTGGTTTGGGTTTAAGCATTATTGTTACACAAAGACCAGACGCCTTGCAAGCTTTCCCGATTTTAGAAAATAGAACAATAGCTGGTGCTGAAGCTAGAATTATAAAAATACCAGAATTAAATCTGTACGAAACTATTAAAAGCGGTAACCTGACCAATCTTTCTGACAATATTTTCTCGGATGAACTTATTCATCTAGAAGGATCTGGATTTCTAGGTCAAAACAGTCCAGTAGTAGTTGCTGATTTAGGCTCAAAGAATTTGCTCAAGAAGATTGAAGCTATTAAAATTGGCGCTGAAATTACAGTGATCGGCAAAAACAATGGAATTTATAGATATCGTGTTATCGAAATTAGAGGAATTGAGGCTGAGTACCTTACTCACATAATAGCAACAGCAGAAAATTCGTTGATAATTTATAAACCAGAAAATTTACTTAGAACTCAATTATTTGTGGTTATTGCCAAGCCATTTAACTAGATTAAAGATTGTAGTTTTGGCTTCTCATCCTCGGTAGGATTGATTTGTTTGGCAGGGCATTTTGTGTCAGAATAGGAACAAAATATACAACACTCGCCTTCCTTTATTGAAATGTCAACAGAACACTCTTCATTTCCGCACTTAAAAAAATGTTGTTTGCCCTCAGTTGGCATGGTAACTTCTTGTTTTTCACCACACTCAGGGCAAGTGAGGATGGCTTGAGTGATTTTTTCGGGCGCGACATCTTGCATAATTTTACTATATCATTTTTTTCTATGTTTTGCTTATTTTCCTCATTGCACATATTCGTAAATTCGAATATATTAAATTGATAGGTAGAAAAATATGTATAACAAAGTTTTTAAACTACAGGAAGAACTGTTAAAATCACTCGCTCACTCGAGGCGTTTAGAGATTGTAAATTTACTCAGAGATTCAAGTATGAATGTTGGTGAAATTTATACAATGTTAGATTTGCCACAAGCAAATGTTAGTCAACACCTGCAAATTTTAAGAGAATCTGGGGTAGTTGAGACAAAAAAAATTGGAAAAACAGTTGTCTATTCATTATCTAATAGGAAAATCATTCAGGCAATCGATCTTCTTAGAGAAGTTTTAGTTGAAAAATTTTCTGAAACTGAGTTAGCTGATGAGCTAACAAAGAAGATGAAAAATTTAGTTCCCCTAGCCCATGACTTAGTTTGTAATATGAGAGTTTCTCCAAAAACCGCTGGATTTGCTCATGAATATAAGGGCAATATATATTATTTTTGTGCATCAGGATGTCTGGAAAATTTTAAAAAGGAGCCCACTAGATATGTTAAATAACTCAAAGACTTTGAACTCAAATATTGGAGACAAAAAAACAATTTCATTCCACGTTTCGGGCATGCACTGCGCTAGTTGCGCTTCAAACGTTCAAAGAAAACTAAATAAAACTGGCGGTGTGGTTTCTGCAAATGTTAACTATGCAAACGAGCAAGCTACTTTAGAAGTAGATGAGAAAATGTTTGATTCTGATACAGCTTCAAAAGCCGTGGAGTCATTGGGTTATAAAGCTCATATAGGTGTAGAAGATACAAGTGATTTATCGGAAAAAGAGAGAAACGATGAGATAGCTAGTTTAAAAAAGAGACTTAGTATTAGCTCAGTCTTGACAATATTTCTGTTAATTGGAGCGATGGTGCCTTTTTCGCCTGCGCTTTTAAAAAATGCTTGGGTAATGCTGTTGTTGGCTACACCAGTTCAGTTTTGGGTTGGTCGAAACTACTATAAAAGTGCCTGGTCTGCATTTTTAAACAAAACGACAAACATGGATACTTTAATAGTTTTGGGTACATCAGTTGCCTATTTCTTTTCGTTAGTTGTAGTCTTGTTTGGAAGTTATTTTGAAAAAAATGGAATTGAAACGCACGTTTATTTTGAGACATCAGCAACAATAATTACATTAATTTTACTGGGAAAATATTTAGAGACTAGAGCCAAGGGACAGACTTCAGCAGCAATAAAAAAATTAATTGGTCTTCAAGCAAAGGTGGCTCATTTAGTAATTGGTAAAACGACTAAAGATATCGAAATTTCTCAAGTAAAAATAGGAGACATACTCTTAGTTAAGCCAGGGGAGAAAGTCCCAGTTGATGGGGTGATTTTATCTGGGAATAGCTACTTGGACGAAAGCATGGTTACTGGAGAAAGTTTGCCGATCGAGAAATCAAAAGGTCATAAAGTTATTGGCTCAACAATGAATACTTCAGGAAGTTTTGAAATGAGGACCGAAAAAATTGGCTCTGAAACGATGTTGGCAAATATTATTGAGTTGGTTAAGTCTGCTCAGGGCTCAAAATCACCAATTCAAAAATTAGTTGATGTTGTATCGTCATATTTTGTTCCTGTGGTGATTGTTTTATCTCTAATTACTTTTGGTTTGTGGTTTACATTTGGTCCAGATCCAGTTTTTATTAGATCGCTTGTAAGTATGATTTCAGTTTTAATTATTGCTTGTCCTTGTGCGCTTGGACTCGCAACGCCAACCTCACTAATGGTGAGCGTGGGCAAAGGTGCAGAAAATGGAATTTTAATTAAAAATGCTGAGGCGCTTGAAATCGCAAACAAAATAACAACAGTTATTTTTGATAAAACTGGAACCCTTACAAAAGGTAAACCAGAGGTCCAACAACAAGCTTTTATGGATAATTTAGTTGCGGCAAGAAAAGCTTTCAATTGGAAGTTGCCAAAGGATTTAAACTTTGAAGAATATCTAGAATCATTGATGATGTCTATTGAATCAAAATCTCATCATCCTTTGGCTGATGCAGTTGTAAAATATTTTGAAAAAGGTAATCATAAATCTTTGAATGTTAAGAATTTCAAAGATATTCCTGGAAAAGGAGTTAGCGCTCAAGTAGATGATAAAGAAGTTTTAGTTGGAAACAGAAAGTTTTTAGTTGAAAATAAAGTGATGCTTTGTGCAGAGCTAGACCCTTTGTCACAAACATGGCAAGAAACGGGGCATACAGTTACATATTTTGCTGTAAACAAAAAACATATTTTGTCATTAGGAATTGCAGATGCGGTTAAAGAAGGTTCAAAAGATGTTATAGCAAAATTAACAGACCTTGGTGTCAAATCAATCATGATGACTGGTGATAATAAGGGAACTGCAAAAGCAATTGCCAAACAGGTTGGATTAACAGATTATTTTGCAGAAGTTTTGCCACAAGATAAAGAAAAAAAAGTGCGGGAGTTGAGAACTCAAGGAGAGGTTGTAGGATTTATTGGAGACGGAATTAACGACGCACCGGCGCTCGCAGCTGCAGATGTTGGCATAGCCATGGGTCAAGGAACTGACGTAGCGATTGAGTCAGCAGGAATAACTTTGCTGAGAAGTGATATATCGTTGGTGCCTCAAGCAATAAAGCTTTCAAAAGCCACAATGATAAATATTAAACAAAACTTGGTATGGGCGTTTGGCTATAATATTATTTTAATTCCAGTTGCGATGGGTGTTTTATATCCAATTTGGGGTGTACAATTAAATCCTATGTTGGCGTCTGCAGCTATGGCATTTTCAAGTTTATCAGTAGTGTCTAATGCTTTGAGACTCAAAAAAGTAAAATTATAAATGGGAACCTTCTTATGAATTTATGGGTAATATTTTTAACTGGATTAACAACCGGCGGACTATCTTGCTTGGCAATGCAGGGTGGGTTATTAACTAGCATAATTGCAAATCAAAAAGAACAAGAGCTAGAAGGATTAGCGTCTGAAAAAACAGATGCTAAAGCTTTAAGCGGTGCCCTTGGATATAAAGCAAAGAAAAAAGCACTTAAAAAGAAAAGGTATCTACAATCGCAAGCCTCAAAAAACTTTTCATTAAAATCTTTTGATGATCTAGATTGGATGCCAGTTGGAATGTTTTTACTGGCAAAACTAGTAGCTCATGTAATTTTAGGTTTTTTACTCGGTGCATTGGGATCAACTCTTTCTCTTAGTTTAGGAGTAAGGTTGGTCTTTCAGGTCTTCACTGCTCTTTTTATGTTTGGAACAGCAATGAATCTATTAAATGTTCACCCAATTTTTAGATACTTAACGTTTCAACCACCTAAATTTATTCAAAAAATGGTCAGAAATTCAACAAAAAGCAAGGCATTGTTTGCGCCAGCCGTATTAGGCTTGTTAACGATTTTTATTCCTTGTGGAATAACCCAGGCAATGGAAGTTTTAGCAATAAATATCGGCAGTCCAATATCTGGAGCCTTAATAATGTTTGCATTTGTATTAGGTACTTCCCCATTGTTTGCCATAATTGGAGTTGCGACAGCAAAGTTATCGGAGGGTTGGCATGAAAAATTTATGAAGTTTGCAGCATTAGCATTAATTGGTATGACTATATATAGCATTAACGGTGTAATGATTGTGACTGGTTCGCCAGTAACTATAAATAAGATTACTAGACCAATCACTTATTTCTTTTCAGACGAGAGATTCTCAAATGTGGGAACTGCAACTGCAGTAACTAATGGTGTCCAAAAAGTAACTATTGAAGCACTTAGCGCTGGTTACTCTCCCAACCGAGTTACCGTCAGCGTTAACGTTCCAGTTGAACTCACAATAATGACCAACAATACCTACTCATGTGCGTCCGCGTTCATATTTAGAGAGTTTGGTATTTCAACATTCTTAGAACCTACAGATTCGCAAACTTTCACATTTACTCCAACAAAAAAGGGGAAGTTTACTTATTCATGCTCAATGGGCATGTACACTGGGGTGATGGAAGTAATTTAATATAAATAATTGGAGGACCTATGTTTAATTTCTTAAAGAAAAAAACCCCAAAATCAAGCTCATCTCATTCGACATCTCTGACCCTAAAGATTGACGGAATGCATTGTAGTAGTTGCAGTATGAACATTGATGGAGATCTGGAAGATTTGGATGGAGTTATCTCTTCAACAACAAGTTATAAGAAACAAGATTCCAAGATTGAGTATGACAGCTCCAAAGTCAGCAAGGATCAAATTATTAAAGTTATTGAGAATTTGGGCTATAAAGTAAGCTAAACAAGCTTGTTTAGGGTATAATTCCCATTATTGTATTTAGTTTTAATCATTATGCAGCCTCATTCAGGAGCGACCATAGCGGTACTCACGTATTTAACCCCAAGTATTATTGCTCAACCCCTTAGTTTTAGTGGTCAAACCTTTTATGTTAGAACGACCATTTATTCAAGAAGTGGCAAACATTTATATGACAAATATCATTTTATAAAGACGAATAGACACAATATACAACCCAGAGAGTTAGAGTTTGAGGCAGGCAAGGACTATGCTTGTTTCATGAAGGTAAGATATGATGCCAAGTTTGAAAATTTTGAGTTTATACAACATAGGCACACTCATGTAAGAGAGAAATTTACTATCTATATAGATTCAAATCACAACGTTATGGAAAATTTTTCAGGCGAGTATGTATCTGAAGCTGGGACATATCACAGGATTAAAGGTAGAAGATTCAGTGCTAAAAGAATTGAGTTTGAAGATACCTTCAAACTCGATAAGTATTCAAGTTCAGAAATGCTATTAAAGTACGTTCTAGAGATTCTTTAGATATAGTTTGATATAATCGCTGGGTTATGAAAAAAATTCCAAAAGAATCGGATGGTACAGTTCTTGATGATCCTAAAAACTCTCGTTTAAGAGAAATGGCTAAAAAACCTGTTTCTAAAGCAGTGGAACTTATAGATACAGCTTTTCCATGGTTAACTCCAAATCAGATTACCGCACTTGGTACAGCTGGAGTTTTAGGCTTAAGTATCTATACTGCTGTCTTGGAGAAAAAAGGTGAGATTGACCAGAAAACTTCCATAAAACTTATTGCATCATTTCTTGCTCTGTCTATTTCTGATGCTTTGGACGGAGGTTTGGCAAGACATAGGGCTGAAAATGGAGACAATTCTCATGATTCAAAAATTGGACAGTTAGTAGATACGCTCTCAGATAGACTTCAAGAGGCTATCTTGTCTTGGTTATCAATGTATCGCGCTAATGAACAGGGAGATAAGCTGGCAATGACAGCCGCATTAGTGACGGCGTTGACTAATCCGCTTAGTAGCTTTTTTAGAGCATGGGCTGAAGCTAACGGGGTTGTTGTTTCGGAAATGGGCAAAGATGCAATTGATGTTCTTGGAACAAGAGTTGGAAAAGTTGTAGCCTCTTCAATAAGGTTTTTACCAAATAAAAAGATTGCGGGTATTTCCACTCAAACAATGATGGATGTGCTGATAGCAGGAGTAACAGTTAAAGTTGCTGTAGCTAGATTTAAAGCGGGATTAGAGTCTATTTCGAAAGAAGAACTTGAACAAGATGAAGAGACTTTTGGAGAAAACGCAAGTGGTTTAGGGCTAACTTCAGCTACTTTATCGCCAGAAGATGAAGAGGAAAATCTAAAAAAACAACAGATGATCGATGATGCAAAGGTTAGACTTAAATGGCTTGGAGGAGTGATGATAGCTACAGGAGCTTCAACAGCCATGTTGTATTGGATGATGAAGAAAGAAGACACAAAGAGTGAGTAATTTGTCACTGTGCACGTAAAATACATTAACTATGTTATAATAAACATGGTTTTGAACAGTATCGATTACGGGCTAAATCCCATCTTATTTTCATAATAGGTTATCGTTGTTCTTAACTGAGTAATAGAAGCTCAGTTTATCTGAGCACAAGTAAGCTCGTTTTACGAGCATGATAAGGAGATGCATGCAAGATGCACCAGAAGCAAACCCAAAGAAACTTTTCGTTGGGTCAATTTCGTTTAACACAACGGAAGAAACATTAGTAAGTCTATTTTCCCAGCACGGAACTGTAGTAGACGCAGCATTGATTGTCGATCGCATGAGTGGTCGTTCAAAAGGTATTGCTTTCATTACATTCGAAACTGAAGAAGAAGCAAAAGCTGCTATAGAGGCACTTAATGGTTACGAATTAGACGGAAGAGCACTCGTTGTTAACGTTGCACGTCCAAGAGTTCCAAGAGATAATTCTCGCGGATATGACAGACGCGGTGGTGACAATAACAGAGGAGGCGGAAGCCGTTACTAAATTAAAACTTTTTAAAATAGTAATTTAAATAAAAAAAGGGTCGAAAGACCCTTTTTTTATTGAGTGTTTATTTATATTTTTCTTTGTTCTAGTAATTGCTGAACTCTTTTCACATCTACAAGATTAAGGACTATAGTTAAAGCTTCAGGTGTAATTCTGCGATTACCAAATGTTTCTGTAACCATCATAATATATTCACTGATATCTAGATTTCGTCCTTTATTTATTACTTCAGACAAATAGTCTCTGATTATATTAATTTTAATGTGATCAAGTTTGGCATTGCAGTTTTTTGCAATTTCTTTTAGAGAGTCGTATAAGTTATTTTTTTCATCAGATAATTCAGCAATATCATAGGCTATACTCGCAGTCATCTTCCATTCTTTGTCTTCTAACTCTCCCCGCAAGTTCTCTTTTTGGTAATTATAGAAAAGAGGTTCAGAAAGAGCCTCTGTTAACTTTTGAATAAAATCATCCAATTCATTTTCATTTTCAAAGTTACTCTTGATAGAAAGCATTATCTTAAATTCATCACCGCCAGCTTGTGGTTTGTGCGGGAGGCTAAAAGTGATAATTCCTGGATGGTCTTTTTCAAATTGCTCTAGGTTAGTTCGCAATTGATCGGCAAACAAACCCATTACGACATTGGCTTCTTCATGGCTGGTTTCTTCATTCAGCTTTTTCAGCCCGTCTAAATCCAAATCAATTAAAACCATATGAGTTGCGCCACGAGCATGCTCTTGTAGAAACATTTCAATCAAAGTTTCTCTGAAGCCGGTTACTTCATATAGCCAGTTAGATGTAACATCTCTGTTATTTGTAAGAAGAGAGAAGCTATCTGTGGTGATTTCTCTACTTGAAGCTTCAGATTTTTCTTGTGCCTCTGGAGATTCTGTGTTTTGGGGTTTGGATCCATTATTTTTGAGATTTCTGGCAGCTCTCCAATAATCTATTCTTTCTCTTTTTTCCAGCATAAATATTTGTAATAATAATTGGCCAACAATTTTATATATTACCAATTATTTCTTGAATTTTCAACCACCTACCTGATTCAATTAATCATTTATTAGATATTATAATCTAATAAAATACTATCCTATAATATTGACAAATTAGTGATTTAGGTGTATAATAAAAGTAGTTTCTTGATAGACAAGAAATTGGAATTCTTTTAAATTATTCCGCTTTTTTGTCTGTTTGGAAAATAAATTCGAAGTCTAGAGAAGAATGTTTCACTAGAAATCGATTTATGATTTGAGCAGACCCCCGGATTTATCCGGGATTGTACATTAACAGTGCATACAAACAATCTTCTTTTTTCTGAAGGATTGTTGTTTCACACAATTTGTAGTTATAAATAATAATATGACTATGGTTTGTGTGAAATAACACAAACTAATTTAGTTCAAAATTTTTCGACTTAAGGAGAATGCAAAGAGATGAAAAGAAAAACGTTAGGAATCTTGTTAGTATTGGTAGTTTCCGGCATGCTGCTTGCAGCTTGCGGAGGAACAGCTGCTCCAGAACCGGTTGAAGAACCGGCTCCTGAGCAAGCCCCTGTTGAGCAGGCAGTTCATCTTCCAACTTACGATGTAAATACAACCATCGTACAATCGGGAGAAGGACTTACCCAAGCAATTCTCCGGAATTGTAAGGAAGAATCCAGCGATGAAGAATCTACCCGCCAGGAATGTTTCTGGTCAGATTTTTCTGGTCTTGCCGTTTTTTGGCAAGGTACCAATGATGTCTTTATTGAAGACTTGGTGGCCTTCAACAGCCTCGCTGTCTTCAATGACTTGGGCGGAGCTCAAGAAGGCGACATTGTTGTCTGGGGTGCTAAATCTGAGGTCATGGACTATGTTCGTGACAACGGATTCCTGGAGGATCAGAATACGGTCCGAATCAACAGCAATATGGTTACTGGAGAAAACTTAGTGATTGAGGAAGTGTGGTTTTCAGGCGGATTAATCATCCAGCCTTTCTACATTACTCATCAGCGCTATCCATATGAAGATTTCTGGAGAGCGTACGTAAACGGCGTCGAAATGACGCCTGCCGAGGCTTATGCCTTGGCAACTGAGTAACCGAGTAGTCGAGTTTTGGGTTGAGTGGCGGCCTTTATGGTCGCCACTCAATATACCCAACTTTCATTTCAAATTATGTATGCACTGTTATTTTTTAAATTCCACTGGAAAATAAATATAAAAAAAGACGACCTTAATCATCCTTTTTTCTGATATCCTCTCATCAAGCTAAAGAAACAAAAGCAACAATCCAGCAGTTACTCCAAGTATTCCAACCATCTTTTTTAGTGTTAATTCGTCTTTAAAAATGAAAAAAGACATTAGGGTTAATAATGAAATTGAGGCGGCATTTGTGGCGTTTACATAGCCAACATTTGGTGCGAGATTAAATGCAACTTGCATGTAGTAATTAAAACTAGTGCCAAATATCCCAATGAACAATAGTGTCACTACCTGAGGTTTGTTAATTTGAAAAATATTTATTTTCTTTAATTTAATTTCGCCTAATATTAAAACGGTTACAACCATCATCGTTAGGATGAGCCTAGTAAGAATTGGAACACCCACATTCAGTAAATATTTAGAACTTAAAGCCAAGAAACCCCAACAAAAAAATGCGCCCATTGAATAGGGGAACCACAATTTATTAGAATTAGCTCTGTTTTTGTTTTTATCGATCGCAATTAAAGCTGAGAACAATATTATTAATATAATAGCCATCACAGACTTCATTGTTAATGGAGCTGAAAAAATAAATATCGAAGCTACTGCTGTAAAAACCACATAACTTTTTGAAATAATTAGGCTATACCCAGGATTTGGGGAATATTCCATTCCTTTTAAGGAAAATACATTTCCAAGATAACTAAAGAAAACACCTTGAACAAAAATTAGAAAGTATTCGAATGGTTTAAGTATAAAACTAGTTGGGTTCCCGATCGTTAAAGCTATATAAACAATCACTGGTATTAGAAACATCGCAAGGTTATTAAGCTGTTGAGGTGTTTTGAGCGCATTGCTCTTTCGCACACAAAGATATGTGGCAACCGAGCTAACAAACATTAATAGGCTGGCGATAATCCAATTCATAAGTTATTAACTGTAAGAAATAGTTGTGATCCTAGGTTATTTTATTTAGAACTTTATTATAGATGAATTTATTGAACCAATCAAAAGTTAGCAAAAATTGTTTCACTCCAACTATAGTTTTAATTCAACCAACTAGCAGTATGGCTAATCTTGAGAATTTACTTTTTCCCAATCCTCAACATTGCCATTGACGATAGTAAAAATAGAATGCGCCTCTAAGTCCTTAGTCTTAAGTATTTTTTTATAAAAAACAGCGTTTCTTTTCTCTAGCTTTTTTTTCAGGTGTTTAAGTTCATATTTAATTTGTTCTGAATTTACTTCTATTTTTTTAACATTCTGATTAACTTTACCAATTTTATTTTTATCAAAATTATAATTTCTCTTGACTGCTTCATTAAATATTTCTAACAAATAGTAGTCTAGAGCTTTTATTGGTGAAGAGTGGTTTTTGAAACGTTCAAGTTGGGGATGATTTTTATAGCCTTTTGTTTTACCCTCTAGCACACTTTTGGCCAGTAATGCTTCTCTCCAGACAGCAACTAGGCCTTTAGAGTCTAGAAATTTGGGGTGTAAGCTCCATAATCGCATATAAATATTTTTGTGGCCCTAACTATTCCACAATCAAACTCTATTATTAATGATCTAGTAAGTTTATTCAACTCCTTCTATTAGATATTAAGGCACCCGGCCCAGCTACTCAGTGAGGGAATTTTAACAAAGCCAGCGATAACGTCATATTACGAGCAGAGAAGTTTTTATTTATAAACAGTTTTTATTATGCTGGTCCATTATTAATATTATATATGAGGACGACATGGTAATATAAAAAAGAAGGGTTTTTTATTATGGCAAAACAAAAATTTATAGATTCACTAGTGTTGGAAGTTGCTCGCATCGATGCAGCTCAGGTTGCCAAAAGACAAGAACATATTATTGAAGGTTTTACAGATGAGCCTTCTCCTAGAGCAATTATTAAAGGAAAAAAATATAGGGTTTTTAATTCAAATGATTATTTAGGATTAAGACACTTTCCAGAAGTAAAGTCAGCTGAGCATGAGGCATCTAATAAATATGGGGCTGGTCCCGGAGCAGTTCGTTTTATCTCTGGTTCTCTAAAGGTCCATAAAGACTTGGAAAAGGCATTGGCTAAGTTTCATGAGCGTGATGACGCAATGGTTTTTTCATCTGCTTTTGCTACCAATCTCGCTGTTATTTTTAGTTTAATTAAAGGTCAAAGTAAAGATTCTCTTGTGAGTAGTAATACTCTTGTTATTTCTGATGAGCTGAATCATAGGAGTATTATTGATGGCATTAGATTAGCTAACTTAAGCTCTGATCAAAAGAAAATTTTTAAACACCTGAGCGCTGATTCACTCAGAGAAGTTCTTTTAGAAAATGCTGGAAAATTTGATCGAGCAGTAGTTGTGACAGATGGTGTTTTTAGTATGCTTGGTGAATATCAAAATATTAAAAAGATTAATCAAGTTATTTCAGAGTTTGATAAAAAATATGATCAAGGTGTTTTGCTTATTGTCGACGATTGTCATGGCATAGCAGCTTTTGGAGAAACTGGCCGTGGAAGTGAAGAAATTTCAAAAGCTAAAGCTGATGTTTTAATTGGCACCTTAGGTAAGGGCTTTGGTGCTGATGGAGGATATGTTGTCGCGGATAAAAAAGTTATTGACTATTTACGAGAATCTGCGGCTACATATATTTATTCCAACTCAATTTCTCCAGGAACTGCTGGGGCTGCTTTAAAATCAGTAATGATTGCAGACTCAAACGAAGGTTTGAAATTGGTTAAAAATCTGAAAAAAAATGTCGAACAACTAAAGAAAAGTCTAAAAAATGTTGGTTTTTCATTAGCAGCTAATTCAATTCACCCCATACAGCCAATTCTCATCGGAAATACTGAAAAAACAAAACTTTTCACTAATGAAATGTATAAGGCTGGGTTTCTGGTTACAAATATTAACTATCCAGTTGTGCCAAAAGGTAAAGATGAAATCAGAGTTCAATTATCAGCCTCACACACACAGGAAGACATTGCAGAATTTATTAAGTCAGCAACCATGGTAGGAAAAAAACTAGGGATTATTTAAATTAACTACAAACTTTTCTACCAGATATAAAACAACTTGGGTTTGTTATCCAGTAAAGAGAATCAAACCAAACAACTCCGCATGTTTAGTGATATATTATTTGTATGTCATCGAGCGCAGTGGAAACAATACCTCACATTATTGAATCAGTTAGAAAAAATAGACCTGAAGTTATGTCTGTTTTAGATGTTGGAATGGGATTTGGAAAAATTGGTTATTTATTTAGAGAGTATTTTGAGTCAAAAAAAATAGGAAGACATAAACCAGAAGATTGGCTGCTAACAATAGATGGAGTTGATATTTATGATGGTTACCTCTCAGATGTTCAAAAGACGATTTACAACAATATTTTTATAGATGACGTTTTTAATGTATTGCCAAAACTTGGAGATTATGATGTCTCAATATTAAATGATGTTTTAGAGCATTTTACTAAAGAAGACGGATACAGTTTGCTAGATGAGTTATTTAAACACTCCAAAGACATTGTATTGGCTACGCCAAATGGATTTTTAGAACAAGGACCTCAGGATAATCCTAACCAAGAGCATTTATCAGGATGGACACTTGACGATTTCAAAAGATATGGAGTAGTTGAAAAATATTTGATACCTAGGTTAAGAAAAGACCAAGAAATTGTTTTTGTATATTTAAGAAATAAGAATGGCAAATCAAGTAAGTTGTGACCCCACGTTGTATTAGCTCGAACACCTTTCTTGAGGAAGTAGTTAAAGTGATTAGGAATTTAATAAAACTTTTTGAACAGTCAGAATTTTCTATTACTTAGTTTAGAGAAAGAAAAAGCCCCAGTATTACTACTAGGGCTTTCGCATTTTAATCAACTTGCTTGACACCATAGGAATGGTGTCTATTGTTTTTTGACTGATAACGGGGTCAACCGTCTCTCACGAGCCTCTTACGAGTTTAAATATTCAATTTTATGTAACTACTACCGACGACGGCTTGAACTTGCAGATGATCCGCCGCTCGTCAAAGCGCCGATACCAAACAAAAATCCAAAATTGTACCATCCACCATTATTGTGGACTTCATAAATACCCCAGTTTCCGCCGAATAGGTTGCCAATGAAGGCAAAAGCAGCGGTAAAACCATCCCACAGCCCATTCCAAAAACCGTAAACTTTGCCAGTTTCTTCCAGCGGGATGCCGGTCATAGGGTTGGGGGAGCCGCATGCTGATAGCAATACGACGAGCAAAAGAACGATAACAATGAGTAAAAATCGTTTATTCTTCATTTTTTCACCTCGAGAATGAAATTAATTTACACACTTGCGTGTGTCTACTCGATATGAGCAGCACTTGAAGAACCATTATTTGATACTCAAAGTGCTACCCACTCGATAAGGAGGTGATAAATATTTATTTGCAAGCTGTTAATGTGCGTTTTGTTTGAAAGTAAGTAAATATTGAGTTGCAATAACTAAGAGTTGCTTACTGACTAACTTGATCATTATATACTACAAACATCTGTTTGTCAATAGTTATAGGATCTAATCTAATTGCAAGACTTTAAAATACGAACAAATATTAAAACTTTTGAATTTTTGTGAAAAGAGAATTTTAATTGAATATACTTATGTGATAAAGATTGATATAACAATGTATATTTATTTGTGACCCCACGTTGTAATACCTCGAACTCTTTACTTGAAGATGTTATTGAAGTAATTAGAGATTTGATGAGTGTTTTTGAAAATAAAACTTATAATCTCAACTTTGCTAGAAGTTAGCACATAGCATTTCGCTACTTTGTCTCAAATTATCTCCATCAATTTCTACAGTTACTGTCCCACACTTTCCTTTGAAGGTTTTACTTGTTTTGTTCACGATATCTTCAATTTCCTCTTCGACTAAATTAACAGTTAGAAGAAATAAATTTAGGACTGATAGAACTATTGAAAATAAGCTATCAAATCCTATGTTTTGATTAGCTTTAAAAAGGTTTAAGTGATTTTTATAAATTACAAATTGAGAATGAGTGAAGTCATTTCTAAAGTCATTATAATACAGCTGTGATAGTACATCTCCAATCTTAGTATCACACTTGGTGGAAAGTTTTTTTATTTTTTTAACTTTAGTGATTATTGCTGTATTAGGGTTTGTCACTGAATTTATTACAGGTTGTATTAGTCTGATTTTCTCTTCAGTTGTTTTATCTGATTCTGTAATTGAAATAATATTATCTAACCCTGTCTCTGTTTTGTTTTTATTAATTATTTTTTTGAACGGACTTGCGCTAACACATTTGCCTTCAAGAATAGTCAGCAGATTAAATATTAGGTCAAGCCAATTTTCAGTTTCAAAAATTTGGCAGTATACAAAGGACAAATGCTTGGCAACAAAATTTGGATCTTTTAAGTAAGTTTGAGAAAAATCCATTGATTTACTGACTGTTTCATAAAGCTCATTAACAGGAGTTTTTACATGTAAGTTATTAAAACCCTTAAAATACTTAACTGCACAAATATATTCTGCCTCATCTTTATTTTTTGCTCGATCAAATAATTCTCTAAGAGAAGAATCAATCAGTGCCATTTGTTCATCAGATGGAATGTTTTTTGTAATATTTTTCTTTGTCATCTGGGCTTTTTCACTCTCTAAATTAGATAGCTCGTCTGAATAAACATGACTCTCTAGTTGTTGCCCGAGCTCATCAATTCTTATTTTTTTTCTCTTAATTTATATTTTAAATGAATATGGGCGTAAATGCTACCTATAGTCTGTAGACTAAAAGTCATCATGGTTGTAGTTTATATTTATGACTTTAAAAGAAAAAAATCAATTTTTATTAGTTGGAATAGGTAAAAATATCCAAAAAATAAGGTTAAAAAACAAAATGACTCAGGAGGATCTTTCAGATCTTAGTGGTCTCCATAGGACATACATAGGCAGCGTTGAAAGAGGAGAGAGAAATATTACAATACTTAATTTAATTATAATTGCTAAATCATTAAAGGTTAAAGCTGGAGAGTTGCTAAATGAATGAAGAGATTAATGATGACCTAGCAACTTTTAGAATTTATGGTGACAATATTTTAGAGTGTGAAAATGTCATAACTTGGATTACTGATAAAAATAGCGGATTTGAAATAATTGATGAGAATGGAAGTATTGAAAGACCAATTTATACTTTTAGATATATAAGTAAAAATATTAAATTTTATGTTCAAATTTGTCCTTATTACGGAGGCACCGGGAAATCAATTGTTTGGAGAAATGACCCATTAGGTGAAGTTTTCAAGGAAAAACCAGATGCTATTATTTCAAGAGTTGATGAGAATGGAAAAGATAAAAAACCTTTAGTTGCAATTGAATTTTGCGATGCATTGCAAGCAGGCAATCAGGCATGGCAAAGATTTAAAAGAGCTTTGGATCCAATTGAAGTTGGTATTCCATATTTGTATGTGTTACCTCTAATTGGATGGGAAAGAGACTCTGAGGGAGAAAAATTAAAGAATCCAAGATATCAAAGCTCCCAAATTACTTTGGCTCAACTATCTGTTTCAGGTCTTCTAGGGATTCCTTCATTACAGATATATAAAGATACCCCATGGGCAAGATATGCAGTTGAAAAAAATAAATCACTTCCAAAAGATTTTGATAAGATGTTGTCTGAAAAGTATGCTATAGAATATATTTCGGGTTTATTGAAAAATTCACTTGAAGCCAATAGTGTTGATTTGGCACCAAGTCTTAAAGAGATAACAAAATCTATGTTAAGAGTTTCTAGATTTTACTCATCTTTTAGTAATACTGAATTGCCAATTCACTCTTCACATCCAAGTCTACTAGAAATAAATGAAGACTCTGTTTCAGAAGCTTATGGTGAAGCCTTTAGTAATTTGGATCCAATTCACAAGGATTTTGCATTACACAATATTTCTTTTGAAGATTTTGTGAAAGCTGGGATACCTTTTTATAAAGATTTGCAAAAAAAGACCTCATCTGAGGAATTCTTTTCTATTTTTTCAAAATATTTTAATTTTAAACCAGATCATGTTGAAAAATTTCAAAATAAGGTTAAGCTTTGGACAACCGATGATTTAATAGATGATTTGGAATATATTTCTCAAATTCCCCTTACATATAAAAATAATAAATCTGAAGCATTTGTGGTTAAAAATGTTGAAAAACTTACTGAAATCTTATTAATGATGTACCCAGACTTAAATTCTGAAGTAGTCAGTTGGCTAAGAAATCTTAATAGAGAACTCATCGTAATTCCAATGTATGGTTACAAACCATCTGGAGATTCTAGGCCAGACAGAGGTCTAGTTCCAATGATCTATGCTCTTTTTCCTAAAATTGCTAAAGAAAAAAATATTTTAGTCTTAATGTATAGCAAACACACTCCAAAGAATTGGGAAAAAATAATAAAAAATAGAAATAATGAGCTTTGGAATACAATAAGCCAATATTCAGGAGCAATAATAGTAAATAAAACAAAGACTGGCATGATTCTTAAATAGATTGAATAATTAGATATGAACATCAAACAACTAAAAAAATATGTCCCAGAAAACCACGGAGAACATGGAGTTGATTCTTTAATACATTCTTTATTAAAGGCAACAAGTTTCTCTAGAGAAGTTTTCAGCAATCTTCCTGGTGGATCATGGACAGAGTTTGATATATATGATCCAAAAAAGAAAGCTAGATATAAATGGGATCATATTCCAAGAGTAACTAAATCTAAAAGACCAGATGCGGTTTTTCAAGAAATGGAAACATCTAGATACTCCTTTTTTTTAATAGAATCAAAGAAAAAAATTTCCGATCTTGAAACAAATATTGGAAACAGGTTAAAGGATTATTTAATTAGTAAAAAGGGTCTTTTTAACAAACCTGCTTGGCAAAAAAAAGAACATCATTCAGATACTTGGAAGATTATTGATTTAAATGATCAGGAAAGATACTGGTTTAAGAATATTGATGCAAGTAAAGTTGATCTTTTTTCTGGCTACGCATATGGTTTAAATCAGGAAATAAATCAGTATAGTGAGCAGTTAGTTGCTGATGAAATTATTAAGCAGAAAGAAATATATAAAACTGACAATGCTTTAGACATGATATTTGGTATTTTTTGGTTTGGAGAAACAAGAAGACCTTATATAATATATACTCAAAATGAAAAACTTTCCAATAATTTATTTGGTAAAAAAATATCAAGTTTAATTCAAAAATTTAATGATTACCAATTAAGTAAAAGAGACTCGTAGACATCTTCATTTTTTTTATCAATTACTTTTCTAAAACTAGAAAGGCCAGACTTTAAAAGTAATTTTCTTTTAAAAACTTCATCAATATTTTTATTGTAATTATAGACATTATCGCCTCTCTGTCCATCAAATGACATTATCACATAGGCTCCAACTTCATTTAAATTCTTGATGTAAAGTAAAAATCTATCTTGGTCAATTCCCCCAAAATATCTTCCTTTAGTATTAAAATATGGAGGATCCAGATATACAAGATCTCCTTTTTTAATATATTTTAAAGATTTTTCATAATCACCATGAGTAAAACTTGTATTTCTAACTTTTGTATTCCAGTCTATTATAATTGCTTCTAATGTTTTTGGATTTATCCCCTTCCTTGTGTGATGAAATGAATTGTTAAATTCACCCTTTTTATTAAATCTTATTAATCCATTTACACACGTTCTACTTAAGAAAAGAAGCTCTTCTCCACTTTGATTTCTATTAAAACTATCTCTTACTTCGTAATAGTATTCATGACCAATTTTTTGGAGTTTAGTCCAATTTTTTTGATATGATTTGATGATTTTTTCTGGATTTTCTTTTACTAGTTTCCAAAAATGAATTAATGGTTCACAGATATCATAGGCATATGCCTTTTTAGGTTCTATTGCATATAGCATAGAACCTCCCCCAACAAAGGGTTCATGATATGTATTAAAACTTGGCGGTAAGTTTTTAATTATTTTATCTGCTTGGGAAGATTTGCTCCCAGACCACTTTATAGCTGGTTTAATCCTGTTCATATTAGAGTGATTTTTCTTGAATATTATTTAATCTTTCATTTGCTATATCAATATATTTTTGTTCTAGCTCATATCCGATATAGTCTCTTTTTTCTTTTTTTGCTACAACGCACTCAGTTCCAGCCCCTAAAAATGGAACTAGCACAAGATCTCCTTTATTTGATGAAATTTCAATAATTCTTTTAGTTATTCTTTCTGGTTTTTGTGTTGGGTGTTTTCCAAATTTTAATTCTTCTTTCTTTTTGTTATTTGGAATATCCCAGACTGTTCTCATCTGTTTTTCTATTTTTTTTAAGTTATCTTCTGGGTAATCCATCGATTTAGATAGGTCATAGTTAAAATTATATTTCCTACTCTTTTTATTTCCAGTATGAGCCCAAATTAAGGTTTCATGACTTGCAGTTAGTCTTCTTCCAGATAAATTTGGAAAAGCATTTCTCTTGTACCAAACAACCTCATTGATAATTTCGATTTCCAAAATTTGTAATGCAAAATTAACAATACCAATATTATGATATGTTCCATAAATCCAAATTGAACCAGTTTTTTTTGTAACTCTTTTAGCTTCTTTCAGCCATAATAATGTAAATTTAAAATAATCTAATAAAGGCATTGAGTCCCAATTTTCCATAACCTTATTCCAATTGCCTCCCATGCCTTCAAGTTTAATAGAATTATCCCACTTCCAGTCATTTCCCTTGGAAAGATTGTATGGTGGGTCAGCAATTACCAAATCTACTGATTCATCTGATAGCTTTTTCATTCCTTCAATGCAATCCATTAATAGTATTTGATTTTTTTTCATTTATTCTTTTTATTTATGTTTTGTAGATATTTGTTTATTGATTCTGCACTATATCTTCTATCACCTCTTTGATTTATTATAATGGCTCGTAATTTACCATCTTTATCCCATCTTCTTAGTGTTTCGGGGTGAACTCCTAATATTTGTGCTGCCTCTCTTATAACCAACATTTTTTTTAAATTATTTTGCTGCATTTCTTATTTTATTAGTTATATATTATTATACTAACTTCAACATTGTAGTTGTATAATGTTGAAGAGAACAGTAGTAATATTTGAAAAATGTAGTAGTAATGTCACAAAGTTTATTGCCTGATAAAACACTTGGCCACTTAATGGAATTGGCTTTTAATAAAAGAAAAGAACAAAAGTGGTTGTATTTAAGATCTGAAAAACTACATGCGAACTATCCAATCGATGATTTTCTAGATCTTCAGTTAGATGAATATAAGCAAGGAGACTTTTTCAAGATACAGGTTCTACCTGGACCCCAAACCTTTCGCCTAATAGAAGACATTGATCTTAGAAGTGTCGTAGAACAAAACTATTCTAATCATGGATTTCTTTCAAAGAAAGATGAAGTATTACTTATTAAAAATAAAAAAGTCATACAATCCCTGCATGATGTTGTAGAAGTTAGTAGGCAGCAGCAAGATGATTTAATCAGTTTTTTGCAAAGTTACTCTCAGCAATTCTCTGAAAAAAAATTGTTTGGACAAGAGAACTTCGATAAGCCTGAGTACTTTTGTAGTGATCTTGAATCAAAGTTGACGAGCCAGGACATGATTTCAAGAAAAGGTACTAACAATATAGGTGACGATGGTCCCATCACAGATTACTATTGTCATAAGGTTTTGTATCTTCACCACTTTGGCAAACTCAAGCTAAACAAAATATTTCAAAAAAGAGTTACAACTCTTGGAAAGAGTGAATCATATTCCACTGCTTGGACAGAAATGGATGGCGATAGACCAAAATATTTATGGCACATAGTGTATGACATTCCTAAAGGTGAGCTTGAATTTCTGCCAATTGATAAGGCCACTAGAAAAGGGCTTGAAAAGAAATGGGATATATTACAAAAAATTTGGGAAGTGTACTCTTCCAGTGGCTCAGATTGCACTATGATTCCAATTTCAAGTTTTACTATTAAGGGTCGTAGTGAACAATTAATCGAGTCAATTTTAGATGGATTTGTGAGGAGTGGTATTTTCAAGGGTTGGAACAAAGTTGATTATTTATATCAAATTGATTATTTTGATCACAAGCTTCTACCAAAATTCTATAAAAAAGTGCAACAGCAGTATAAAACACAGGCTATTGCATACCAAGGCACCACAAATAGTCAAAATGGCCAAGACAAACTACCCAATGGCGTAGTTTGGAAAGACAAAAATGGTAAGTTTGAACTTAGTATTGATGGAAAAATTGTAGTTGAGTTCAAAGACAAAAAAGTACCAACAGCACAGTACTTCGAACTTTTGATTAAAATGTATCCTGAATCAGTCACTCATGAGTATGCATTAAATAAAATTAGAGTAGCAAGTAACAAAAGCCAGATCCGAGGTTACAAGAGAAACATTGTTAATAAAATTTCAACAAAAAATCTCCAAGTTAAAACTCAATTCGATGCTGGATATAAGCTTGAATTCACAAATAAATAGCATTACCCCACACCTTGCGCAATAGGTAGTCCATCATTTCCAGACAGAAACTGCTTCTTTACCCGATGTTACTCTAGTCCATCAGACTATAGGCATGTCACAAATAAGTAGCGTCGAATTAATACCAGTAAAAGCACAGCAAGGACTTGTTTTCTTTGCTAGCTGCATTCTCAATGATTCATTATATTTAGGAAATATTGCTGTTTTTACTAAAAAAGATGGCAGCGGCTTTCGTTGCGTCTATCCCACCAAGAAACTTTTTAATGGGACCCAGATCCCAATCTTTCATCCAATTAACTCAGACTTTGGCAATGCTTTAGAAGAAGCAATCTCTAATAGTGCCTATCAATTATTTTCAAATACTGAGAAGGGAGGTGAGTAATATGTAAGACTTAAACCATAAACCCAAAAAAAGTAATAAAAATTAAAAAGAAAGAAAAATATGTCAGAAGACAAAAATTTAAAACTAATAGTAAAAGAATCAGCTGTTCCAGAGCCAATTCCAGTAGGTGTGTATCAAGCCTATTTCTCAGACTTTGAGCAAGCAGAAGGTGAGTATGGAGCATACCTAAAACTCAACTTTGTTATCACAGAGGGTGAGCACAGGGATGTCTTGCGCACAACAATTGCCAAGATGAAACTTTCCAAAGGAAAGAAAAGCTCAAAGCTTTATCAGATATTAACCGCTATTAACAATGGTGAGTTAAACAGCAACTCTGAAATAAATATGAGTGATTATCTTGGTAAGGCATGCAAGATATTAGTAAAAAATAAGCCAGGAGATGAAGAAGGCTGGCAAATCATTAGTGAAGTGATGCCAGCCTAGCATGATTCGGTGGGGAGTGGGTTACAGCTTGCTCCCTGCCAAAACTTAGTATGTTGAATATATCAAATAAAACACCAGTAAACAATAAAGAATGGCTTAATTTAGCGACTGAGCTAGTAAGTCATGGATGGTCGATTCTTCCAATCGGAAAGAATAAAAAACCATTGGTTAAGTGGAAAGAGTATCAGTCTAGAAAACCAACAACAACAGAGCTCTCTAACTGGTCCCAGCTACCTTCTTTAAATGGCTTTGCCCTGGTTACAGGAAGTATTTCAGGAGTGTTTGTATTAGACATTGATCAAGGATCAAAGTTTGACACAAGTGCTTTACCAGAAACTCTATTTTCTAAAACAGGCTCTGGAGGATTTCACTACTTCTTCCAATATCCTGAGAACATAGAAATAGGAAATTACACAGCTTTTGAAGAACACACAGACATTCGTGGTGAGGGTGGTTATGCTGTATTGCCACCAGCAATGCACCCTAGCGGCAACAGATATAGCTGGCAATCAGATTCTTTTACAATTACCCCTGCTCCTCAGTTCTTAATAGATAAACTTCAAAAGAATACACAGCTATCGCTCAGGGTTGAAGATAATGATATTACTCAAGGAAAAAGTATTGGCTCAAGAAATAACTCTGCAGCTAAGCTAATTGGAAAGTTGCTCTCAGCTCATGACGAAGATGACTGGCAAACAGTTGCTTGGCCATTGGTGGAATCTTGGAATCAAACAAACAAGCCACCTCTGCCATTAATTGAGCTTAGACAAACATTTCAATCTATAGCATCAAGAGAAAAACAACAAAGAGGTGGGACAGAAACTCCGCAGGGTATACAGAAAAGAGATCTGCTTGAGGAAAACATTGTTTTTTCACAGTTGGTTGAAGATGTAGAAGCCTTTTTACCTGGATCATCCAAAGCATTGAAGCTTGTGTTATCTGTAGCCATTTCAAGCCATTTTGGTAGCACAGTAATGCTATGGCTATTATTAGTAGGCGTTCCATCATCTGGAAAAACTGATGTGGTGCGTTTAATTAAGGATGCTCCCTCAGCCTTCTATCTAGATAACCTTACTCAAAATGCCTTTATCAGTAGCGAGAGGCCAACTGCAAAACAAAAAGTGTATGACCTCCTGCCTCTTTTAGATAAAAAATGCTTAATTATTAAAGATTGGACTGCAATTTTTTCCCTTGATGAAAAGATGACCAAAAAGCTGCTGGGTGATCTTGTAGGAATCTATGACAAAGAGTTTGCAAAATTTAGCTCTCGCAGAGGTAATATCACCTATTCTAGTGCTTTCTCACAACTTGGTTGTATAACCCCAGCTACTCTAAATAAACACACACAGTACATGAATATGGTGGGTCCTAGGTTTCTTTGCTACACCATCCCAAATATAGATCTTGAGATGGAAACAGATATCTTTGCAAAAATATTCTCTGGTGTAAGTAGATCAAAACAAGAAGATGAACTGAGATTAAAAGTATCAACATATCTTGAACAGCTAAAACAAGAAACATTTGAAATAAAACCTTTCTCTGACCCTGTTAAGGCTTTCTTGCAGAAAGCAGCTAAGCTAATTGCTTGTTGTAGAGGTGTTGTGGTAATTCAGTCACAAAAAATGATTAATGATGAGGGAAATAGCATTACTTATTATGAAATACAGGATATTCAAATTGAACAACCTTGGAGATCTGTTCAACAAATATCATCGTTAGCAAAATACTTAACTTTTATTGCAAGGAAAAAAGAAGTTGGCTTTGCTGAATTAGAAATAATCAAGGATGTAGTGTTGTCATCTATGCCAGCTAATAGAGCTGAAGCACTCAAAAGTATCATTAAATCTAATGGTGAGGTTACAGCTAAGGTTCTTTCAGATGGGATAGATAAGTCAGTTAAAACCTCCAGGAGGCTTTTGGATGAGTTAGCAGCTCTCAAAGTACTCAATAAAATTAAGAACACAGCCAATTTAGCCAATGATTACCTCATTGATCCATATTTTAGAGATTTCATCTTGCTAGACCCTGCGGAATTTATGTCCCGCAGTAAAGACTTCAATAGAAAGACTATAGAAGATATGTCCCAAGAAGAAATATTTAATGTTTTAGACCCACAGGAAGGAGCAGTTTAGTGGTGCCACCCCACTGCTGTAAGTAATTATGCAATGCAAATATATAAAAAGTAACAAAAGCCAGTGTAAGGCAAAAACAATTAAGGAATCTAAATATTGTTTCGTTCATGATCCAAACAATCACGAAAAAAGATTAGAAGCTTCTGCAAAAGGTGGGTCTTTATCAAAAAAATTAAACTTAGAACTTAATTCAATTAATTTAAAAAATTCTTCTGATGCAGTGTTACTTCTTGAGGAGACAATCAACCTGGTAAGACAAGGAGACCTTCCAGTAAATATCGCCAATAGTATTGGTTATCTCTCAGGTCATTTACTCAAAGCAATTGAAGCTTCTGAAATTCAAGAAAGACTTGAGGTAATTGAAAGAGTAATTTTTGAGAGAAAGCAGGTAAAAAGAAAATGAGAAAAGTTAATCTCAACCAACTAGCACAGGTTTTAACTCCAAAAGAGAGAGCTAAGTTGGTTGCTGGGTACTATATCAAAGCTGATGAAGAAAATAGAAGCTATCAACACGAGGTAGATAAATACAGGTTTGGGATTTCAGGTTTGGAAAGAGCTGAGTATGCCTTTTATGCCAGTCTTATTCATGAGATTAATTACACTCTTGGTCCAGATATGCAAATAACTTATTTAAGATTATTGGTTCATCACAAAGATTTGACACTGATATTATCCTGCATTCAGTTAATCGATCAGTCTGACCTAATTGATGATGATCAAATTCAAAAAAGAGTGACTGAAATTGTAGTAGATATTAAATCTTTTTATTCAAGATTGTTAGGTTATATCGATGGCATCAAAAGCTTAGAAGACAGATTCTTTGATGCTGAGTATGTCATCAGTAGACAAACTTGGTTTGCTAAGTTTGCCTTAGAAAAATATGAAGAAATAAAAAAGGACTATTCGGTTGTAACAGACCTGATTCAATTTAGAAAAACAATTAATAATGAAGATGAGGAATACGAAGCATCACTTCAATCTAACCCTAAGATGGATCAAAAATCATGTGATTTAATTCAAGAAAAACTTATTCAGTGGGCTATTAATGATTCGGGATATAGGCCATGAGATCATTGCCTTCAAAAATACCAAGCATGGTTGAAAGAGGAAACTTATCAAGTGAAGATTGCTTGCTAGTTTTAGCAGATTTAATAGTTGATTCCTACCTAGGAGAAAGAAAAAATATGCATATTGAAATTGAAGCAAATGAAAAAAAAGATTATCATAGAGATGCACTCAACTTAAGGAAAGGACCTTTTTAATGGCCGTCTTGGACAACAGGTTCTTTCTTGTTGAGTGCACCAGGGCGGCCTTTTAAGTACCTATGAAACAAAATGCAATTATAGCTACCAGATTCAGTGATCCAAAACAGATGGGAAATACATCTACTGATGTTCAGATGAAAAGTTGTAAAGCATATATCCAAAGATCTGGATTCAACTTAATTGGGTATAGAAACTGGGAAGCTGAATCTGCCAAAGGGTCTAATGTAGCTAGAATTGTTGAGTTGCTTGATTTCTGTAAACAATATAAGGGCAAGGCTTCGATTTTGGTAGTTTTTAAAATTGATCGTTTCGCACGCCAGTCTGAGCATCATTATTATTTGAAGTCTGAGCTTAATAAGTTGGGAATTAGCTTAAGAAGTGCCACTAAGGCAATTGATGATAGTCCAACAGGAGAACTCTTAGAGGGTGTTCTAGCTGCTGTTGCCCAGTTTGATAATTCTGTTAAAAGAGAACGTGTAAAACTCTCAATGAGAAACTTACTTGAAAGAGGTATCTGGCCTTGGAAAGTACCCTTAGGATATAAAAATGTTAAAAGTGGTTTTGATAAAGCTGATATTGCCCAGATAGATGATAGCTGTTCTCAGTCAATAAAGATGGTCTTCAGTCTTTTTTCTTCTGGTTCTTCTACTATTAGTGACATTGCAAGAAAGTTATCTAAGCAAAATATTGTTGACTATAAAGGTAGGGAGTATAAATTTTCTCCCCAATTAGTGAGTAAAATTTTAAATAATAAATTCTACATGGGATTAATGATTGTTAGAAAATGGGACAATGAAGAATTTGAAGGCGGGTATGAGCCACTGGTAGACTATAAAACTTTTATGAAGTGCCAAGCTAGGCTAAATCCTCGAAGTGAAAGTGTTAAGAAATTAGTTTCCAATCCAGACTTTCCTCTTAGAGAAGAACTCTACTGTGATCATTGTGAGAAAAAGATGACTGCTGCTTGGTGTACTGGTAAGAGTAAAAAATATCCTCTCTATTACTGCAAAAACAAAAAGTGCTCCAATAAAAGCAAGAAATCAGTTGATAGAGCTGAATTAGAGCAAGAGTTTTATGAGTTTCTGAAAATAATAAGGCCTGCTCAAGAAAATGTTGATCGCATAAAAGAATTGGTCATAAAAAGATATCAGGAGAGGCAGTCAGAGTTTGAAACAAAGAGTTCAGTTCTAAGACAAAAACTTGAAGCTTTAGTTGAAGAGAAAAAGAATCTAATAGCTATGGTTAAAAAGGGTGCTGACTATGATGATATTAAGGATGATTTAGAAGAAAATAAGTCTAAAACAAGGCATCTCAGGCTTGAGCTAAATGAATCACATGAAGAAGAATTTAAAATTGAATTACTGTTAGATTATGCTGATAATTTTCTTCGAAACCTGCCAAAATTTTGGTTTAACTCTGGACCAGAGAACAAAGTGAAGCTTCAAAGGATATTATTTCCAAAAGGAATAGTTTATTCTTATCCAGGCTTTTCGAACACGGAATTATCGCCGTTGTTCAAGCTTTTTTCTACATCTGTATCTGTAGATGAAACAGTTGTGACCCCACAGAGAATCGAACTCTGGTTACCAGGATGAGAACCTGATGTCCTAACCACTAGACGATGGGGCCTTGGTGCACACTCAAGTTGCTATTATACCAAATTAATAACCCAATTTAAAACGAGTCAAGCCAAACGCAAGATTTCCCTTATATTCTCCTAATTAATATAAATTATTAGGAGATTTTTTATGAATTCTTTTAAGAGTATGCCTAGTTCGGCAAGAAAAATGTACAAACCTCTACTGTTTCTTTCTTTGTTTGTAGTGTTGGTTATTTCCAGCACCACAGCATACTTCACTAGCTCGTCAGAATCAGATGAGAATATTTTCACTTCTGGAAACTTGAAAATAGAAGTGACTCAGGATGAAGTTTTATCAGTTCAGGATTGGTCTCCCGGCGAGGAGCATTCTATGGAGTTTTCTATGTTAAATACTGGCTCAATGACCGAGTATGCCAAAGGTTATTTAGGTGGTGTTTGGAGCAAAGAAGACCTTGATTCTTCGGTATTCGAGATAACAAAATTAGAACGAAAGGTAAATGATGTTTGGATTGATGTTAATAATACTGGTTTGAATATTGCAGAAGAGTTCTATTTGAGTTCAGACGGAACAGAGAATACCTTATTAGAATTAATTCCAGGATCAAAAGAAGATTTCAGACTCACTACCAGATTAAGTGAGGCTACCGAAGATAAATATCAAAATGAGTTCTTTACTGCAAGTTTGCACTTAGCAGCAAAACAAACTATCGATGGTGCTGAGTGGCCAAGTAATTATTAATTCATTTATTAAAAAAAATATTGGGGCGCGCACAATGATTTACCAAGGTTGCGCGCCCCAAAAAAATTAAAATGGAACACATAAAATATATAACTTTAAATATCTTTCTAATTTTATTTGTGCTTTTTGCGTCAGCTGGTTATCTAATTAAAGCAAAGCCCTTAGTGGTTCTCTCTAACTCAATGGCTCCTTTGATAAAAAAAGGAGATTTAATAGTAATATTTGAAAATAAAGAATATGAAGTTAATGATGTTATCAGTTTCAAAAATAAAGGGGGAATAGTCACTCACCGGGTGGTTTCCAAAAAAATAATTGATTTTCAAAATAACCCTGAATTTAAAACAAAAGGTGACGCTAATAGCTCTACCGATTTCAGTTTAGTTTCAAGTAAAAACATCATAGGAAAAGTGAGATTTATCATTCCGTTATTAGGTTTTTTATTTATGTATTTGCAATCTAGATACTTTGTTTACTTGCTTACAGTTTTATTTATTTTTACATTAATTAGGAAAATAAAAAATGTTAAAAGATAATCAAATTGTTTTTTATTTATCAGTCTTCTTTTTGTTAATCTTATTACTTGTTAGTTTTTCAATTTTTCAAACAACTTCATTTTTCATTGACTCAACCCAGGGAGAAAATATTAGTTTTAAATTATCTGAGTGGAAACCAGCAGAATCAAAGCTTGAGATTATTAAAGATGGTTCAATATACTCAATTGAAGAAAAAATAGATTCTTTGAATTCAACTAATCAACTGCAAAACTTTCACACGCAAGATAATCAATACTTATCATTTCAATATAAGATCGAATCTGATGAAGATGTGCTAGGATTTGACGATCCAAATTTTATAGTAAAAATAAACGATGAAATTGTTTTGCAAGATAATGCAGCAAGCGGTGTTTGGAAAAGAGGGTTTGTAAATTTAAAAAATCATAAATCCAGCGATGATAATTACTCGATAGATTTTATCTCAGAAAACACCTTTGATGAAATTAATCCACCAACTCTAATTATAAAAGAAATTAGCACTTCAAAATTTCTAGCAAAAAATAATGATGAATTAAAATTTTCAGTTTCTAAAGAAAATACTAAGATTTTTATAAAATACTCAGTTGATGAAAGTGGTTTAGAGATACAAAGAGAAAAAGAATTAACTTCGCCATATGAATTTTTAATCACAGAACATTTTTATGATGATGAGATTGAATACTACTCAGTAGATTCATTTGGTAATGTTGAAGCTTCTAAATTTATCAGTATTTACACAGATTTTGAGATTCCAGAAAAAATTGATGATATAAATTGCTACTCAGAATCAGATTCAGAATTAAGTGCTACGTTCACTTCTCCAGCCGATAGTTTTTCTAATTTACCGGCTTATTACGAAGGTGCGATCTCTATAAATGAAATCACTGAGATTGATGATTGGTATTCATTAGAGAAAGTTACCTTGAGTAATTTTAAGAAATTTGGAGCTTCTAACCTTCCTTCAAAGTCAGGTAGTAATGAAAATATTTTATTCCAAAACCTAGACACAGAAAAAAGCTTTTTTGCAATAAAATCATCAGATCAAGCCGGAAATTATTCTCAGATTTCCTCTTGTCTTAGGTGATATTTCTCATCATAATGAAAGAGTGAAATTAACCAAAACACTAAAGCATTTATTTCATCCTCAAAGATCTAATAATCATAGATCCAAGCTACTTCACCCGAAACCACTAATTTTCATGAGTCTTATTGCCCTTGGATTTTTTCAATTGGTTGGTTTGGCTTCATCTTTAGATTTACCTCAAGGCAATATCTTAGGTTATACATCTTCCATTACTGTTCAGCAAATAATTGATGGAACAAACCAGCAAAGATCAAATAAAGGACTAACTTCCCTATCTTATAATTCTCTTTTGTCTGAAGCAGCGGCGGGAAAAGCCAGAGACATGTTTGAGAATCAATATTGGGCCCACATTTCTCCAAGCGGAAAAGAACCATGGGATTTTATTAAAACTGCTAATTACAATTATAAAGTTGCTGGTGAGAACTTAGCGCGTGACTTTGATTCGACCTCTCCAATGATCACTGCTTGGATGAACTCACCGACGCACAAAGCCAACATAATGAACCCGAGATATCGCGATATTGGTTTGGCAGTCGTTGACGGAAAACTTAATGGAGTTGAGACGACCTTGGTCGTTCAGATGTTTGGAACTCTGTCTACTCAAACAGAATCTGAGACAATTCCTGGTGTAGAGGTATCTGGAGTAACTTCAGAAACAGAGTCAAACAATCTTGATAGTCCGGAAGTTTTAAAAATTTCAGAAACAGAGTCAATCAATCTTGATAGTCCAGAAGTTCTAGCAACTTCGGTTGTTCCACAAGGTAATTTGTCCCAAGGAATCTTATTATCTCCACTTCATTTATTAAAAGCATTTTTTCTAAGCATGATCTTTTTATTATTAACTGTGCTTTTATATGATGGGGTTATTGCTGGACACAGAAACTCAGTCCGTCTTGTAGGAAAGAATTTAGCTCATATTATCTTGTTTATTTTTGTATCTTATTTAATTGTTTTCTTTAAGGGAGGGGTGATCTAAATGATAGCTGAATTTAAAAATCATAAGTCTGCTTACTTTATTTTAGTAGTAGTGTTGTTTGTTTTTGTTTTATTATTTTTACATTTTTGGCCGGATAAAAATAAACAAAGATCACTAGCGTTAGGTATATCTTTATTTTATTTTATTTGGGGAGTTGTCACTCATAAAAAAGCTGGCCACATAAATAAAAAAGTTATTTATGAGTATTTTGCAGTCTCATTATTAGTAAGTTCAATACTGATTTTACTCACTTTTTAAATTGAAAAGTGATACACTGTGAGATATAGTTGCGTGAGTATTGATACTTAAAAATAATAATCCAGGAAGAGTTCTTCCATGGATGGGAAAAGAAAAGAAGGAGAAATATGAAGGGAATTATTTTAGCAGGTGGCTCTGGTTCTAGGCTTAGACCCCTTACAAAAGTTACTAGCAAGCAATTGCTGCCAGTTTATGATCAGCCAATGATCTACTACCCACTCAACACTCTTTTGAGCGCAGGTATTAAAGATATTCTTATTATTGTTGCTCCAGATCATGCTGGAGATTTTCTAAAACTTCTTGGTAGTGGAAAAGACTTCGGATGCAAATTTACTTACGAAATTCAAGATAATCCAGGTGGAATTGCTCAAGCATTTATTGTTGGAGAGAATTTTATTGGTAATGACAGTGTCACATTAATCCTTGGAGATAACATATATGGAGATAACTTTAGAAAAGCTATTACTTCATTCAAAACCGGTGGAAGAATTTTTATTAAAGATGTTGTAGATCCACAGAGATTTGGTGTCGTCGAATTTGATAAAAATAAGAGAGCTATTTCTATTGAAGAAAAGCCTAAAGTTCCTAAATCAGAGTACGCTGTGACCGGTATGTATATTTATGACAACACTGTACTCAAAAAAGTCAAAAAACTTAAACCTTCAGGTAGAAATGAGCTGGAAATTACTGACTTAAATAATCTATACTTAAAAGAGAAAACTCTAGATGTCGCTTTTGTTAGTGGACAATGGTTTGATACTGGAACCTTTGAATCTTTGCATGACGCGATTGTTTTTATTAGGAATAGGGAGTTGACCAAGAAAAAATGAATAACTTAAGAAAACTTTTTTTAGCATTAATTTTCGTTTTTGCAGTTGTCTTTTTAGTTGCTGACGTGAGCGCTCAAGATGTCGCAGATGAATCTCCAGCTCCAGAAGTAGTTGAAACAACTAAAATATTCAATAAGACTAGAAATACTCAGAAAATCGCAGATTTAAAGATTCTTTATAGAGATCAGATAGAGGCATACAGAAATTCAGAGAAAGAGTTTAATATTGCTAAAACGCATTACTTTAATGTCGAGACTCTAACATCTTTAGAAGAAGCTGTTGCTGCCACTGACTTAGTCATGAAAAATAGACTAAAAGTTTTAATTACTTACTTAGAATTATTGGGAACTACTCTAGAAGATGCATCTGGTGTGGAGCTAGCTTTAAAAGAAGAGAGTTTAAAGCAAATTAATTCATCAATCATGAGTTTGAAGTTACATCAGGAAGACACTGTTCTAGCCAAAGATCGTGCAGCAGTTAATCTTTTAGCAGACAATTTTGAAGTTTTTGTTGAACCCTACAATCAAGTAACTTACAGAGCCCTGTCTTTAATCAGAATTGGACAGATTCAGTCAGTATATGATGCTGCTGTAATAATTGACTCAGATATAAAGAAGGATAAAGAAGGAGATGATATAGGAGCAGTTGTAGAGGCAAAAAGAGACCGCGCCTATCAAGAGATTCAGAGAAATTTCACTATTACAAACAGCGGTCTTAAAATGCTTAATAACAGAATTATTGAGGGGAAAGACGATGGGTTTGGTAGATCTTTCTATGAAAAAACTCTAGATGAACTTGAGCCTATCTATATTCAAATGTCAAAATCATTAGATCATTTAGAAGAACTACTAAGGCTTTAATATGAATAATTTTGAAGAAACTAGCCAAACCAACTTCTCATTTGAGGAACCAATCTCATCAAATTTAAATGTTGATATGCCAGTTTATGAAAAGCCAGTAGAAGAAATTTCAAACAAAAAAAACAATAAAAAGAAAATGATAATTATTGGAGTTATTGTATTTTTCTTTATACTGTTGATCTTGGTAGTTGCGATTAAATTAAGAAAAAAACCAACTGTAGAACTAATAGAAGATGAGCCTGATAAAGTTACAAGAAATCTAGGTCCATTAGAAGAGCGTATCGAAAATGCAAGAATGGAGTTAGAAATTGCAGATCCATCTAATCAAGACTTAACATTTCCCCCAGTAGATATGGAATTACGTCTAGATAAAAAAGAAAGATAATAAGTTAAGTCTTTTCCCCGTCTCTTTTTACTCTTTTTAAATTAAAGCTAACAAAGGCCAATATTGTCCAAAAGGCAATAGAGTTCATTGGGAAATTCATATCACTATAAAAAATATTGCTAACAGTATCTATTATTGCCGCTGGAACAGAAATGTTTAAACTTAATTTAAGAACTTTTTTGAAGTTAAATCCAAAGTTATAGATTTTAAATAGAAAATAGACAAAAATAGATTCAATAATTAGGAACCATACCTTTGAGAGAACGAAGGAAATACAAAAAATTACTGCCGCTATTCCTCGCATCATTGGGAATGATTGATTGATTATTTCTTTAATTTCTAAAATAATTTTTGGTAAATTTTGCTTATTAATGCTGTAGGATCCAACATTATCTAGAATTTCAGCAAGAGGATACTGTGTCCATTCATTATCGGTGTTTTCTTGAAAAGTATAGAAGTTATTCTTATTTAGATACATTAATGAGCTGTTATCAAGCAAGAGATCTGATTCATAAGGAGGTGTTTCAGAATTGCTAATTATTGCCAGAAGATTTGGCAGCTCATATTTTTTGTAATCAATTGAAGACGGCCAAGAAATATTTACATATTCTTGGTTAAGTTCTAGTTGATGATCAGCCCAAATTATTTCCAAGTTTGTTCCAAAATTTTTATCGAGTTCATCTAGTGTTGCAAAAGCATTATTTTTAATTTCCGGGAGTTTAGTCAAGGCAACATTAATACTATTAAATATTCCGAGAAAAATCATGCTTACAATAAAAAAGAAAAAAGAGTTGCGTAAAGGTAGGTTTAAGGCGTTTTTGAAGTGATCAATAGATGAGATGCTTGATTTCAAATCTGAGAAATATTTTTTTAATATCATATATTAGGAGTATAACTTGAACTACGACGTAGCGCGACTATCACCTTAAGATAAATTTTGATACAATTAACTATATGTCATTTGACTTCTCAAATTTTAAATCCAAGCTCGATAAAACCTATGATTTTGTAGTTGGTGATATCGCGTCACTCAGGACTGGCAGAGCAACAGTTCAAATTCTTGATCCAGTTGTCGTAGAGGCATATGGTTTAAGAATGAAAATAGTAGAGGTTGCATCAGTTCAAGCTCCAGACCCAACCATGCTCGTGGTAACTCCTTGGGACAAAGGATTGCTTTCTAATATTGAAAGAGCTATTTCTACCGCGGACTTGAACTTAAATCCAGTAGTAGACGGGGATATTATTCGAATAAAGATTGCCTCACTTACTGAGGAAACTAGAAAAGAAATGGTAAAAGTTCTTAACAAGAAAATTGAATCTGGAAGAGTGATGTTTAGAAACCTTCGTTCCGATACTAAAAGAGATATAGAAAAGCAAAAAGGTAATGAGGGAATAAGTGAAGACGATATAAAGCTTGATGTCAAAGAACTAGATGATTTATTAAAACAGAACATGGAAAAACTTGATGATTTATTTAATATTAAAGAAAAAGAGTTATTAACTGTCTAGTATGAGCGTAATTCTTTTCATCCTAATTCTCTCATTTCTGGTGATTATTCATGAGCTCGGTCACTTTCTTGCCGCGAAGTGGGCCAAAGTCAAGGTTGATGAGTTTGGAATAGGATATCCACCAAAAGCACTCAGTCTTTTTAAATGGAAGGAAACTTATTTTTCACTTAACTGGATTCCATTTGGAGGATTTGTAAGGTTGAGAGGAGAAGAAGGAAATTCAGACAGCAATCAAAAAGGAAAAGGTCAATTTTACCAAGCAACTGTATTTAAAAGATTGGTGATAATTTTGTCTGGAGCGGTAGTTAATTTTGTTTTTGGAGTTATTGCGTTTACTATTGTTTTTTCTAAGATGGGAATTCCACAATTTATTCCTGAAGCAAGAATAGGAGAGATTAGTGTTGGTTCTCCAGCAGAAGAGGCAGGAATTGAGTCTAACTCAAATATCACTGCCTTTCAGGCATACAATCAGGAAAAGATCTCAATAACTTCTCCAGAGACATTAATTGAGCAAATATCAACACACAAAGGCGAGACTGTTAAAATTTTTACATCTGGTTACTGTGAAGCCTTGGTTTGTGAAGAGATAGAAAAAGAGTATGAAGTTTATTTAAGAGTTTCAGATGAAACTCCAGAAGATCAAGGTTCTTTGGGAGTTGTTTTCGACCAGATGACCTACGTTGTTTATCCTGCACTAGAGATGCCTTTTAGGAGTGCTATTTACGGAATAGAGCAAGCAATGTATCTTGGAGTTCAAATTGTTCAAGCATTTTCTGATGTAATAACAAATTTATTTATCAGAGGAAAAATTTCTGGAGATATTGCAGGTCCAGTTGGAATCGTTCATCAGGCTTCAAAAATTGGTTTATTTGAAGAAGGGTTCTTAACTATTCTGTCATTTTCTGGAATGTTGTCAATAAATTTAGCTGTCATCAACGTACTTCCGTTTCCACCACTCGATGGAGGAAGGGCCTTATTTATAGTATTGGAGAGAATATTCAAGAAAAAAAGGACAGAAAAAATTGAGTATTATCTTAACTATGGTGGCTATATCTTCTTATTGGGTCTAATTTCGATTATAACTATAAAAGATGTTTTAAGAATTTTTGGAAAATAAAATATGACAAAAAAAACTAAATCTACCACTTTTTCTCAATCTCAGGTAAGCTTATTACATAAGGACTTATTGAAAACACTAATTACTACTTTAATAGTCTTTGCTGTTTTGATTTTGATTTATTTAAACTCTAAATAGAAGGTGGTTTACTCTGTTGAGTATATGACTTATACTCAACTTTTTAAACTTGAAAGGAAAATGATGAAAATGAAGATTGCTGGTAAAAAATTGTTGATTATGACTTTGATTATCTATGTTGCGTCGTCTGTAATATCTTACTCAGCATTCTCGTACTTTTCAGGCTCAAGTGCCAATGATAATGGAATGATGGCCGATGGAGGGTTAAACGAAGATGGTACAAAAATCACCAAGGCAGAAACAATGCTCGCGGCCTTATTAAAAATTGATCCATCAGAAGCAAAAAGCGAAGTTTGTCCACTTAATGGGAAGCTCTTCACTAAACAGGAGAAAGATGCTTGGGAAAAGAAACGCCCTTTAGCTATAATGATTGAAAACTCAGTTGATGCTAGGCCTCAATCTGGTTTAGGTGACGCCGACATAGTTTTTGAAGCTATTGCAGAAGGTGGTGTAACTAGATTTATGGGTCTTTTTTACTGTGGAGTTCAAAGATTTGATACCATTATTGCTCCAGTTAGATCAGCAAGAACTTATTTCATTGAATATGCATCTGGATTTAATTATCCTCTTTATGTTCACGTAGGGGGTGCTAATATTCCAGGTCCAGCTAATGCACTTGGTCAAATTGCAGATTATGGCTGGTCTCTAGAAAATGACTTGAATCAATTCTCAATAGGTTATCCAACTTTTGTTAGAAATAATGACAGATTAGATCGGGAAGTAGCAACAGAACATACAATGCAGACCACAACTGAACTTTTATGGGAAGTTGCTGATGAGAGAGATTGGACAAACATGGCTCCAGAAAGAAAGTTTGGTAGAACAACCATAGGAGGAGATGATTGGAAAGAAACATATAAGGGTTGGACTTTCCAGGATAAAATTGGAGAAATTGGCAGTACTAGTAATATAAAATACGAGTTTTGGGATGGCTTTAGTGACTACGGTGTTGAGTGGCAGTATGACAGCGAGTCGAATGCATACAATCGCATTATGGCTGGTGAGGCTCATATAGATTTAAATACTGATGAGCAAATAAAAGCTTCTAATGTTATAGTACTATTAACAAACGAGAAGGGTCCAATAGATGAGTTAAAGCATATGCTTTACACAACCATTGGCAAGGGGAATGCTTTAATTTTTAGAAACGGAGAAGCTATTAAGGCTACATGGTCTAAAGCAACCAGAGAATCAGAGCTAGAATTCTTTGATAGAAAAGGCGATGAGATTGAATTTGCTAGAGGTTTAACCTGGATTTCAGTAGTCGATGTAGCAACTGAGGTTATCTATTAAACATATGAACAAATTACAAGATTTCATGATTTCCAAAGTTAGAGTAGAAATGATGGAGTTGTTCTTCACAAATATTGAAGAAATGTACTATGTTCGTGAAATTACTAGAGAAATTAAAGAAGAGATCAACGCGGTTAGAAGAGAGTTAGACAGAATGCTTTCGTCAGGTATTTTAAAGAGTGAGCAAAGAGGAAATAGACTCTACTACTTTTTAAATAAAAAATATCCTTATTTTCAAGAAATCCATCAAATGGTGGTTAAAAGCACGGGACTGGGAAAAAAACTTAGAAAACTGAGAAGAAAACTAGGTTCAGTGAGTTTTGTAATGTTTTCTGGAAGATTTGTTAGAGGTTTGGTTCCTCGTCAAGGCGAAATCGATATGCTTGTTATTGGAGAGGTAGTTCTCCCAGAATTAGAGCAAATTGTGAAGGCAGAAGAAAAAAATCTTGGTAGAGAAATTAACTACGCAATTTTTTCTGATGATGAGTTTGAGTTTAGAAAGACAAGGAGAGATCCATTTGTAATGGATGTTCTATATGGTAGTCGCATAATGGTTGTTGGTAATGAAGATGACTTTGTAGAAAGAAACTTGCCTGGAGTATAAATGAAAAGTCCAGTTAAAGTTTTTATTTTTATTGTTTTTTTGGTTTTTATTGCTGGATTTATTGCCCTTCCAGAAAATTTACCTGTTTCGATAAATGTATTTGGTAGAAATCTATCATTTTCTTTAGGTTCTCCCAATATTGATTTTAATCTTTTTGGAAAACAGTATCAGAAGAAATTTGAGTTGAAAAAGGGTCTAGATATTCAAGGAGGAATTCAGGTTGTTCTCGAAGCAGATATGTCAGAGATTGACCCAGAAGATAAAGTTACTGCTTTAGAGTCAGCTAAAGAGATTATCTTGCGTCGTGTTGATATGTATGGATTAGCTGAGCCGGTGGTAAAAACCTTAATCGCAGAAAATGATTATAGAATTGTTGTCGAATTACCTGGTCTCAATGATCCTTCACAAGCACTAGAACTAGTTGGACAAACAGCCTTACTAGAGTTTCAATTAGTCAATTTCTCTGAAATAATTAATCCTCCAGATGAAGGAAACATTGGTCTTCCTGAAGGGGAAGATGGGGTTCCTCCCGCTCCCACAGTAACTCTAGAACAAACTGGTTTAACTGGAAGTCAGCTAAAGCGTTCTAATATTCAGTTCAATCCAACTACGGGAGAGCCAGAAGTTGCTATCCAATTCAATGACGAAGGAAGAGAACTATTCTCTACTTTAACTACAGATCACACAGGAGAGTCCTTAGCTATTGTGATTGACAACCAAGTGTTAATGGCTCCAGTTATTCAAACTCCAATAATTAATGGCCAAGCAACTATTACAGGTGGTTTTTCTGTTGAAGAAGCTGAAAAGTTGAGTATTCAGCTAAATGCCGGAGCTTTGCCGGTTCCAATAAGCGTGCTTGAACAGAGAAATATAGACGCTACTCTTGGAGCTGAATCTATTGAAAAGAGTACCTTCGCTGGATTAGTAGGAATAGCATTAGTAATGCTATTTATGATTATTTACTATGGAGTCAAGGGATTGTTGGCTAGCATTGCACTTGTCGTTTATGCGATTCTAACAATTGCTACATACAAGCTTATTGGTGTAACGATGACCTTGCCAGGAATAGCAGGCCTTCTCTTATCTGTTGGAATGGCTGTTGACTCAAACATCCTGATTTTTGAAAGAATGAAAGAGGAGTTAAGATTAGAAAAGCCATTTGCTGTTGCTCTAGAGTTAGGTTTTGGTAGAGCTTGGGATAGTATAAAAGATGCTAATTTGGCTACTATCATCACAGCTCTAATCTTAATCAATCCAATGGATTTTTCTTTCCTCAATAGTGGTGGAATGGTTAGAGGTTTTGGAATCACTCTTTTGATTGGTGTACTCTTATCTCTTTTTACCGGCGTTGTTGTTACGAGAACCTTGATGAGACTGTTTCTTAAAGGAGATAAACAATGAATATAATGAAGTATAAAAAAATATTTTTTGCAATTTCGTTGTTCTTTTTGATTCCTAGCATATTTTCATTAATATTTTTTGGTCTAAAGCCGTCAATTGATTTTGTTGGAGGTTCGCAGCTGGAGATAAGGGTTAATGACGATAGTGAGAAAGATGGCAGGGGTAGAGAAATAGGAAACACTTTATCCGAGCTATATCAAATAGAAAGTGTTAAGTCTCTTGATGATAACAAATATGTAATTATCGGGGAGAATATAGATAATGATACTAAAAATCAAGGAATAGCTTTTCTTGAAGAAAAGTATTCAGAAGTAATAGAGCTAAAGTTTGAAACAGTTGGCGCAATTTTGAGTAAAGAGTTGCTATCAAAAACATTAGCTGCCTTATTTTTAGTTGCTGCCACTATTACTATTTATGTTTGGAGGCAGTTTGATGAACTTAAATATGGAGTCTGTGCCATCTTGGCAATGTTTCATGATTCTATTATTTTACTTGGAGCCTTTAGTATTTTGGGATTTTTCTATGGAATTCAAGTTGATGTCTTATTTGTCACAGCATTACTAACAACATTATCATTCTCGGTTCATGACACAATTGTTGTTTACGATCGAATTAGAGAGTTAAAAAGAAAAAGACGCGGGGTGAATTACACAGATCTTGTGAACATGTCAGTAGTTGAAACTCTCAGTAGGTCAATAAATAACTCAATTACAATCATCTTAATGCTATTCTCACTTGCGTTATTAGGTGGAGATAGTATTAAGTGGTTTGCAGTTGCTTTACTCATAGGAGCAATTACCGGTACGTATTCATCTACTTTTACAGCAGCACCTTTATTATTGCTTTGGGATGAAATCAAATTAAGAAGAAAAAAGTCTAAATCTAAATAGATTTTTTGGCTATTTCCAGCAATTGTTCCTTAGAGTTTAACTCTGGATTATCAAGCACTTTTTCAAATAAATTATTTAGAATCTCGCCAATAATTTTTCCAGGTTTTAAGTCAAATTCTTTCATTAGGTCGTTGCCATCAATCTTTAGATCGCTAATAGAAAATGGCTGATGTAGCTGCTCAATCATTCTTTGCTTCATTTCTTCAAGTCTCCAGCTAGTTTTTCTAGCACCGCTTCCGAGTCTATCCGCTTCTCTAAGATCTAAAATATCATTAAGATTTTCTAAGCCAACTTTACGCATAAATCTTCTAATTGATGAATCGCTATTTTCTGGTTGATAATGGAACATGTGGTATCTAACTAAGATGAATATTCTCTCAATCTCATCCTTGGAAAATTTAAGTCTTTTAGCAATATTTTTTGCCATTCTAGAACCAATGATTTCGTGATTATAGAATGTTGGTTTTCCAGCCACAATTTTTAAAGTTCTGGGCTTTGCAACATCATGTAAAAGTGTAGAAAGCCTAATGATAGGATCTTTTGATGGGCATTCTGCCAGCGCATCTAGATTATGACTCCAAACGTCTGATATATGGTGTCCTCCTTGCATAATCATTTTACCTTCCTGAAGTTCTGGCATAATGATTTTTAGCAATCCAGTTTCATCAAGTATTTCTATGGATTCTTTAGGGTAATCACTCTTGAGCATTTTTAGAAGTTCGTCCCTGATTCTTTCCCAACTTATGTGTGTGATCAAGTTTGCATTTTTAATTATTGCTTCAAATGTCTCATCATCTATCTGCATGTTTAGTTGAACTGAAAACCTAATGGCTCTAAGTAGTCTAAGCGCATCCTCTTTGAATCTTTTGTCAGGATCTCCCACGGTTCTAATTACTTCATACTGAAGGTCCTGAATTCCTTCATGAAGATCAATAATTTTAAAGTCTTTAGAGGTAATATCAATAAGGTTTGCAGTTTCTTTAAAATTAAGTGATTTTAAAAATTTACTAGATATCTTTATAGCCATAGCATTGACGGTAAAGTCTCTCCTGCTAAGGTCACTTTCTAAGGTTTCTCCCCAAGAAACATCCTCAGGTTTTCTGTGATTCTTATATTCGCCATCAGATCTAAAAGTAGTAATTTCATAAACTTCTTCTTTGAGGTCAACTGCATCCGTGTCTGCAGCAGAGGTTGTACCAACACTGTTACTCGATTCAGGATCTAGTAATGATCGATGGATTTTTGTGGCTTCAAGTAAATTAATAACCTTATCTTCTTGATTTTTCTTATCATCTTGAGCAATTGTACTTATAGGAACGCCCATCTGTTCATGTAGGTGAGTTTTAGTTACACCAACCGTACCAAACTCATTTTCATAAAAGTTTTCTGGAAATATTTTTTGAATTTCTTCAGGGGTTGCTGAAGTAGTAAAGTCGTAATCAGATGCTTTTAAATTACAAATGGTATCACCGGCGTTAATTAGTGTATCTCGTACAGCTCCACCAACAATGTAGGCTTCAAACCCATTTTCTTGCAACGTATGAAGAATAAATAGTGGTTCAATGGCAATTTTAATACTCAAATTATCTTTCATATGTGGTGAAATTGTAACCTTTTTGCCAATTCCTAGCAATGTAGAGTATAGTACTGGTATGAAATGGTCTCTGAAAAGCAACAAAACCCCCAAAAATATTAAAGAACTTAAGAAAATTATTTTTGACAATAGAAAAATTGAAGAAAATGAAAAAACTTTTTTTAATCCGACTCATCCCTTAAAAATCACATTAGAAGAAGTGGGCATTGATGAGACTCAACTAAAACTAATACTCAAAAGAATCAAGAAAGCTCAAAAAAATAAAGAATACATTGTTATTTTTGGTGATTACGATGCGGATGGAGTTTGCGCTACGGCCATTTTATGGCAGACACTTTTTAAAATGGGCTGCGATGTTAAGCCGTTTATTCCTCATAGAAAAAAACATGGATATGGAGTTTCAATTAAAGCTATTGATGCAATCGTAGCTGAAAGAAAACCAGATTTAATTATTACAGTTGATAATGGAATTGTTGCCCATGAACCAGTAGATTATCTTAAGAATTTGGGAGTTGATATAATTATTACCGATCATCATCAACCAGAAAATGAGTCGGGAAAAGATGTTTTTCCCAAGGCAGATTTCATCCTACATTCAGCTAAGCTTTGTGGAGCAACCGTCTCGTGGATGCTCGCAAGAGAAATTAATGCTAGTGAGGATATGGAGAATCTATCATCAGATTCACTAGACTTGTGCGGGATAGCTACGATTGCCGATCAAGTTAAGTTATATGGAGCGAATAGGAGCTTTGCAAAATTTGGAATCGAAGCAGTAAAAAAAACCAAAAGGATTGGACTCAAGCTATTAATTGATAAAACTATCAAAGATATAGATAGTATTGATTCTGACACGGTTGGTTTTGCTATTGCTCCAAGAATAAATGCGATGGGTAGAATGTCTGATGGAATTATTGCTCTTAGATTTTTGTGCACTAAGAGTAAGAAACAAGCTGAAGAGTTAGTTAGCGTGTTAATAGAAACTAATGACGATCGAAAGAGTCTTACATATGAGCTTTTAAATCATGCAGAGAAACAAATAGAAGCAATTAGGGAGGAACATATCTTAATTACTCACTCCGATCACTATCATGAGGGTATTTTAGGACTAATAGCAGGAGCAATACTCGAAAGACACAGCAAGCCTGCTATTGCCATAAGTATAGGTAAGAATTTTGCCAAAGCTTCAGTGAGGTCAGTTCCTGGTGTAAACATAGTCGAGTTCTTGCGCGAAATAAGAGATGATCTTTTGGAAGTTGGTGGTCATCCAATGGCTGCAGGATTTGGTTTTGAACCAAGCAAGCTTGAGAAAATTAAAGCTAGATTATTTAAGTTAGCCAGAGAAACAATCTCAAAAGATAAACTAATTAAACAAATTAAATCTGAATGTGTTTTACCATTTGAGTTACTTGAGGAAGACACTGTCGAATTGATACAATCTTTTGAGCCATTTGGTCAAGGAAACAGAAGGCCTTTATTTGAGATTAAAGATATTGCTGTCAAGGAAATTTCATCAATGGGCAAAGATGGATTTCATCTAAGAATGCTGTTGAATAATTCTAGTGAGGCGGAATCGAATCAGCAACAAAAAACCATCAAAGCTATTGGTTGGAGAATGGGCAATTTTAAGAATGAGTTTAATCAAGGAGACAAGGTTTCTGTTGTAGGCAGTCTAGAGTTCAATGTTTGGAATGGCAAAAAGTCATTACAAATGATTTTGAAGGATATAAAGTAGCGTCTAAAGCTTAACAGAAAACAAGCATTAAGGTACAATGAACTCCTAATCACAGGAAATAAATTTTTATGTCAAAAGAGAATAACCTATCAAGAACTCTAGTTCAAGAAACACCAAAACTAGTTGGCGAAACTGTTTTACTTAAGGGTTGGGTTGAGACCAAGAGAGATCACGGCAAAATTACCTTTATTGATTTAAGGGACAGGTCCGGCATTATTCAATGTGTTGGTTTCAAGATGATGGGTGAGCTTACGACAGAATCTGTAATTGAAATTACGGGCGAAGTTAAGCAGAGGCCAGAAAAGATGGTTAATAAAGATCTTCCTACAGGAATGGTTGAGCTAGAAGTTTTGGAGTATGAAGTTTTAAATATTTCCAAAGAGCTTCCAATCCAAGTAGAGGGGGATGCATATGATGTTAAAGAGGAAGCTCGTTTGAAGTATCGTTATCTTGATTTAAGACGTAATAGAATGAGAAAAAATCTAAAACTAAGATCAAAAATGATTCAAAGTTTTAGGGAATACTTATTTGAGAAAGATTTTGTTGAAGTTGAGACACCTTTACTATCTTTAGCTACTAAAGAAGGCGCTCGCGACTTTATTGTTCCATCGAGATTCAATCCAGGAAAATTTTATGCATTGCCACAAAGTCCGCAGCAGTACAAACAGTTATTAATGACGGCTGGTGTGGAGAATTATTTTCAAATTGCAAAATGTGTTAGGGATGAAGATCTTAGATCAGACAGAGGATTTGAATTTACACAACTCGATTTAGAGACAAGTTTTGTTGCTCAGGATGAAGTGATGACATTGGTTGAAGAAATGACAAAATACGCTATGAAGGCAGCTGGAGGAAAACTTAAGGATGAAAAGTTTCCTGTATTTACATATGAAGAAGCTATAGAAAAATTTGGTGCAGACAAGTTTGATCTTAGAACCGATGAAGAAAAAAAAGAAGGCATTCTTTCTTTTGCATGGGTGGTTAGATTTCCTTTCTTCAAAGAGGTAGATAAGGAAGATGCCGCAGAAGTTGCGGACGGCAAAAGTGGCTGGACGTTTACTCATAATCCATTTAGCGCACCACTAGATGAGCACTTAGAACAACATTTAAACGGAAAAGATTTAGACAAAATTATTGCAGCTCAATATGATTTAGTTTGCAATGGATACGAAGCCGGTGGTGGTTCCATCAGGGCTCACAAACCAGAAATTCTTAAAGCTACTTTTAAAAATATGGGTTACAGTGACGAGCAAATTCAGGCAAGCATAGGACACATGCTTGAAGCTTTTGAAGTTGGAACTCCTCCGCATGGTGGAATTGCCCTAGGCTTAGATCGTTTAGCTATGATTTTGGCTGGGGAGACCTCAATTAAAGAGGTAATTGCTTTTCCTATGAGTTCTACAGGGAGAACCTCTGTAATGGACGCTCCAGCAGAAGTTGATGAAGTTCAGCTCAAGGAGTTGAGCCTAAAGGTTATCGAAAAAAAGTAGCAGTCTATCACTAGTGTTCTATTCATGAAGGAAATTTTCAAAGACAATAAATATAAGTTTCTGAGTATTGTAATTTTAATTGTTACAGCTTTGCTTTATAAGTCTGCAGATCTAGTTATTTTTGCCGAGAACTCAATGGAAAAAAAATATGATGTTTATACAAAAGAAGTTTCAGAAATTCCAGTTTTAAAAAGCCAGTTAAATTTGCAAGCTGATGAAGCTAGTGAATCGGCAAACTTTGACATTAAGAATCTGTCTTCTAAGTCAGTCTACATAGAAGACATTGATACCGCTACTCAACTTTTTGAAAAAAATGGCGAACGAGTTCTTCTTCCAGCATCAACTACAAAAATTATGACAGCGCTTGTAGCAAGAGACCAATATAAACTTAATGATGTTTTTTTAGTAAAAGACATATCTAAAATTGAAGGGGCAGGCATAGGATTGTTTAAAGGTGAGAAAATTTTGGTAAGTGATTTATTGAAGGCCGCTCTAATTCAATCTAGTAATGCGGCAGCCTACGTACTAGCTGATAATTATCCAGATGGCCTTGAAGGTTTTGTAGATTTAATGAACCAAAAAGCAAATGACCTTAGTTTAAAAAGTACTTATTTTGAAAATCCTGTGGGATTTGATGCTGACAATCAAAGAAGCTCAGCTCATGATTTAGCTATCATGAGTAAGGAGTTTATGAAGGATGAGTTTTTGAGAGAAATTGTTGGAGTCAAGGAAGAAGTTATTACCGATGAAAGTGGCGTCTATAAACATTATCTTTATACTACTCATCAGCTTTTAGGAGAAGATGATTCCGTGGTTGGAATAAAAACAGGTACAACTGAAGGAGCTCATGAAGTACTCATAACACAGTTTAATAGGGAAGGAAGAAATATTTTAATTATTGTTATGGGAAGTGATGATAGATATAAAGAAACATCGGAATTAATAGACTGGGTTTTTGACGAGTTTGTTTGGCTAACTCCTGAACAAATTATTGAGAAAAGCTGATATAGTTAGTATATGAAAATTACGATTATTGGAACAGGTTTTGTGGGAGTAGTCTCGGCCGCTGTTTATGCGTCACTTGGGCATGAAGTTGTGGGCTTAGACATTGATGAGAGCAAGGTAGAGTTGCTACGAGCTAGCAAAGTTCCTTTTTACGAGCCAAACTTAGAAGATCTTTTAAGAAATACTCAGGAAAAAGGTAATCTTACTTTTACAACTTCCTACAAGCAAGCAATTACCGATTCTGATGTTATTTTCATCGCAGTTGGAACTCCATCATCAGAAGAAGGCGGCGCTGATTTAAGATATGTTTTTGCTTCTTCAGAATCAATGGCACCATATTTAAAGACAGGAGCAGTTGTTGTGGTGAAGTCCACTGTTCCACCCGGGACTTTAGAAATGGTTGAAGAAAAAATTGATAGTCTTACCAAAACAAAGTATTTTACTGCTTCAGTACCAGAATTCTTAAAAGAAGGTACCGCGGTAAACGACACTCTTCATCCAGATAGAATTGTGATAGGAGTTGAAGATGGCGATGCATTTAAAATTCTAGAAGATCTGCACAAACCTTTTGGAGTTCCAATAATTAGAATTTCTCCTGAATCTGCGCAAATGGCGAAATATAGTGCCAATGCATACTTGGCTACTAGAATTACGTTTGTCAATCAAATTGCCGATCTTTGTGAAAAAAATGGAGCTGATGTTCAAGAGGTTATTACGGCCATTGGCGCAGACAAAAGAATTGGTCAGCATTATTGGTATCCTGGGTTTGGATATGGTGGTTCTTGTTTCCCAAAGGACGTTAAAGAGTTAGCTCACTATTCAAGGCAGGTTGGTGAAGATGGTAATTTATTCAATAAAATTACTCAAATAAATGAAAATAGAATATCAAAATTGTTAGATAATTACTCAAAACAAATTGGTGGTTTTGAAGGAAAAACAGTTGCTGTTTTAGGTTTATCATTCAAGCCAAATACTGATGATATGCGAGAAGCTCCAAGTGTTAAAGTTATTCCATATCTTTCAGCCTCTGGCGCAATTATTAAAGGCTTTGATCCAAAATCTCTAGAAGTTGTTAAGCATTTTATACAAGAAGATAAGAATGTCACTTATTATGATTCAATTAAAGAGGCTGCTGATAAAGCAGATGTAATTATTTCTCTAATTGAGTGGTCTGAAATTCTTGATTTTGATTTTTCAACTGTAAGAGATGAAAAAAAAGAACAATGGTTTATTGATGCAAGAAATCAATTTTCTCAAGAAAAAATTAAAAGTTGGGGATATAAGTATTTAGGAGTTGGAAGATAACTGGGAGTTAATATGGATCAACCAAAAATTCTAATAACTGGCGGAACAGGTTTTGCAGGATCTCACTTAGTGGAAGCATTATTGGCACAAGGGTATGAAGATGTACACGTCACATCTTTTAGCGGAAGCTCTAGTTACGTAGAGAGTTTAATAGGTAAGGACAATATTCATCAGCTAGATTTAACAAGTAAAGAAAATACAAACTCATTAATTCAAGAGTTGCAACCAACTCAAATTTATCATTTAGCTTCATTTGCTTATGTTGGAAAAAGTTTTGATAAAGCAGAAGAGCTGCTTAATAACAATATCTTGCTCCAATTAAATTTATTAGCAGCGGTTAAGGAGTTTTCTCCACAATCTAGATTACTCGTTATTGGTTCTGCCGAGGAGTATGGTATTAGCTTAAGTGATGAAGAAATTCCATACGACGAAGACCATAAGTTTAGGCCAATAAACCCATATGCAGTTTCAAAAATCACCCAAGACATGTTGGCCTATGTTTATTATGTATCATTTGGACTAGATATAGTGACGGTCAGACCTTTTAATCATATTGGAGAGAGACAGTCGTCCGATTTTGCTATACCAGCTTTCACAAACCAAGTTGTGGCAATAGAAAGAGGTGAGCAAGAAAAATTAATGGTTGGCAACCTTACTGCAATTAGAGATTTTACAGACGTCAAAGATATGATGAAAGCATATATTGTTGCTATGAATAAGGGTAAAAAAGGCGAGGTTTACAATATTGGTAGTGGAACAGGAGTAAAAATGTCAGAACTAGTTGATAAGCTAATTTCTTTGTCAACAAAAAAGATTATTCTTGAAGAGGATAGTTCTAGGCTTAGACCTCATGATATTCCAAAAATGATTGCAAATAATGATAAGATTAAGTCATTGGGTTGGAGTCCCGAGATTCCTCTTGAAGATTCATTGGCAAGAATCGTTGAGTTCGCACGTAATAAGAATTAAGGAAATAACTTATGAAAAAGGCATTTATTACTGGAATAACAGGTCAAGACGGATCCTATTTGGCAGAGTCTCTCCTAGAAAAAGGTTATAAAGTTTATGGTCTAACTAGAAGAACCAGTACCCAAAATTTTGCTAGAATTCAAGGTGTCATTCACAACGAAAATTTAAAATTAATTTCTGGCGATTTAATTGATCAGCATTCATTAACATATGCTTTAAAAGATATTCAACCAGATGAGGTATACAACCTAGCAGCTCAATCATTTGTTCAAGCTAGTTGGGAACAGCCAGTTTTAACAGGTGAGTTTACTGCGCTCGGCGTTGTTAGAGTTCTGGAAGCAGTTCGTTTTGCATGTCCAAAAGCCAAGTTTTATCAAGCAAGTTCTAGTGAGATGTTTGGAAAAGTTCAGGAAGTTCCTCAAAAAGAAACGACTCCTTTTTATCCAAGATCTCCTTATGGCGTTGCCAAAGTTTACGGTCATTGGATTACTATAAACTACAGAGAATCATTTGATATGTTCGCAACATCTGGAATTCTTTTTAATCATGAATCTCCACGAAGAGGTCTAGAGTTTGTTACGAGAAAAATTGCAAATGCTGTTGTTAGAGTTAAGCTGGGAAAGCAAGATTTTGTTGAGTTGGGAAACTTAGAGGCAAAAAGAGACTGGGGATATGCCAAGGATTACGTTGAGGCAATGTGGCTAATGCTTCAGCAAGATGAGCCAGAGGATTTTGTGGTGGCTACAGGCGAGACTCATTCTGTAAAAGAGTTCTTACAACTTAGTTGCAAGTTTGCAGGTATTGATGATTGGGAGTCTATTTGGAAACATAATCCAGAATTTGATCGTCCAGCAGAAGTTGACTTGCTAATAGGAGATCCAACTAAAGCTAGAGAAAAATTGGGTTGGAAAACAAGCGTTGATTTCGAAGGATTAGTAAAGTTAATGGTAGAAGCTGAGCTTGAAACAGAAAGTAAATAAATGCAAAAAGCTGTCGTTATAATTCCAACATACAATGAGAGAGAGAATATCCAGAAAGTTATTCCCTTGGTTTTGGAAGTTTTCAAAAAAGTAAAAAATTGGGACATGAGTATCCTAGTTGTAGATGATACTTCTCCAGACAAAACTTACGAAGTAGTTGAAGAGATCGTAAAAAAAGAAAATAAAGTCAAACTCTTGCTTAATTCTCAAAAAGAAGGATTGGGCGGGGCTTACTTAAAAGGAATGGACTATGCGTTTGATAAATTAGGAGCTGAGGTTGTTTTTCAATTTGACGCTGATCTTTCACATGATCATAGAAAAATTCCTCAGTTCATGAAAGAAATTGATGCTGGAGCAGATTTGGTTCTAGGATCAAGATACATTAAAGGAGGTGGAATTCCAGCAAACTGGGGCTTGCACAGAAAATTCTTAAGTGTGGTTGGCAATATAGTTATAGCTACAGTTTTAACCAACTTCAGTATTAGGGATTGGACTACTGGATTTAGAGCTGTTAGAAAAAAAGTTTTTAAAAAGGTTCGTTCACTTGTTAGCGATGCAAGATTTATGGGATACACTTACCAAATAGGATTCCTCAACAGTGCTTTAAGAGAAGGTTTTAAAGTAAAAGAGGTTCCATTTGTCTTTGTAGATCGAACAATCGGTAAATCAAAACTAGGAGCAGAATATATGAAGAATACACTAATATATATTTTTAAGTTGCGACTTGATGATCTTTTCAATAATAGAATATTTAAATTTGCTTTTGTTGGTGGCATTGGCACTTTAGTTCAACTAACTTCATTAGCTATTTTTAGATTTTTGTTGCCAGATTTTCAATTATCAATTCTCACCAACTTCTTAGCCTCAACTTTGCTAAGTATTGAGTTGGCAATTGTTTCAAACTTTATTTTTAATAATCTTTGGACTTTTGCTGATAGAAAGATAAAAACATCTCAAATTCCTGCAAAGTTTATTCAATTTAACCTGGCATCAATGGGATCAATACTGATTCAATTAATTGTAAATTCATTGGGAGAAAACATAATCGGACTAAAGAACTTATTTGTCCTGCCAATTATTAATATGAATATTGATACGGGCCTTATTTTCGCAGTAACAGGCATATTAATTGGTCTATTCTGGAATTTCTTTGCCTACAGCAAGTTTATTTGGAAGAAAAAATAAGTTATGTTCAAGAACTTGTCCAAACATTTGTTAAAGCAAAAGTGTTTGTTAGGGAGATGCAATTTTCCAGTATTTTTAGTTCTGGTTTTGGCCGCTGCCTCATTTTTAAGACTATACAACATTCCTAATACAGTGCAGTTTCTTGGAGATCAAGGAAGAGACTCGATAGTAGTCTCTCGTATTTTCCGTGAGCTAGATCCTGTTTTTATTGGTCCAGTTACAAGCGTTGGCAACATGTACTTGGGTCCACTTTACTACTATTTAATGGTTCCATTCTTGATGATAACCTACCCAAGTCCTATGGGCCCTGTTTATTTTATGGCACTACTTGGAATACTCACAGTGTTTCTAATGTACTATCTTGGAAAGTCTTTTTTGAGTGAAAGAGTAGCTTTGATAGCAGCAACTTTATTTGGTCTTTCAGCCGTAGTTGTTCAAAATACTCGTTTTAGTTGGAATCCAAATCCGGCTCCCATAGTTTCTTTGTTAATGATATTTTTTGTTCACAAAGCTTTAAAAAAAGATGTCAAGTATTGGGCAATGGTAATAACTTGTTTTGCAGTCTTAATCCAACTGCATTACCTCACTTTATTATCTGCTGCCGGCTTTGGATTAATTTGGTTATACCAGCTATATGACAAATTAAAGAAAAAAGACTCAATTAAAAAGATGTTATCTTTTACTCTCTTGGGTGCATTAATTTTTATTGTTTCCTTGACCCCTTTATTTTTGTTTGATTTAAAACACGATGGACTAAATAGAAAAGCATTTGTCAACATCTTCACAAAAGAGAAAGCATTTGTACAAGAAGATGTTCAAGGCTCAAACTCTTTTTCTAAGTTGCTCTTAAATGTAAAAGATAGAACAGAGTTAACTCTCACTGAAATTAGCATTGGCAAAGTAAGTTCAATTAGTAATTTTTTAATTTCATTTTTGATACTTGGAATATTAATATATTTATTAGTTTCTAAGTTTAGAAAAAATAAATCTCATGAGGGAGAGTTAATCATTGCCAGCTTTTTAATTACTGGAATTTTAGGGACAGCTTTCTACAAGCATAATATTTATTATCACTATATTGCCTATTTATTCCCAGTTTCATTTTTTGCTACTTCAATAGCTATAGACTACTTATTAAAAAAGAATCTTTTTTATAAATTTTTAGTTTTAATATTTATAGTGTTATTTATCAAATTTAACATTCTTTATGGCAAAAAGGTTTTGAAGTCAACTGGATGGACGATCGCACATACACAAGGTGCGGCAAAGACAATTGAGGATAGGGTTAAGCTTGGTGAGAAATATAATATTGTTTTACTGACTAGGACAGGAGATATTGAAGGACAGAACTATCGGTATTTTTTGAGTACCTCTGACAAACCTCCAGTTGATAAACAACAAAATGACGAAATTGACACTTTGTTTATAATTAATGATGACAAGATTCTTGAAAACGTTGTAGATTCACCAGTGTATGAGATTGTTGTTTTCCCAAATAAGAATCCAGCTGAAGTTTATCAAATCGATGATGGTCCAGAGATAACAGTCTTGAGAAGAAATTAATAAAAGTGTATGATTAACAGATGAAACCATATCTCTCGGTAATTATTCCTTCCTATAATGAAAAAAAGAATATCTCCAGGGGTGTTCTAGATGAAGTTTTTGAGTATTTAAAAGGTAAGGAGTATGAATGGGAGCTAATTCTAAGTGATGACGGTTCTACAGATGGAACGATAGCTATTTTAGATGAATTTGCTAAGAAAGATCCTAGAATCTCAGTTTTGCACAATAAGCACTCTGGTAAAGCTCCAACAGTAAAAGCAGGAATGCTTGCTGCCAATGGGGAATGGCGCTTGTTTACAGATTTTGATCAATCGACACCGCTTAAAGAAGTTGAGAAGCTTCTTAAATACGCTGAGAGGGGCGCTCATGTTGTAATTGGATCTAGAGAAATAATAGGAGCACTTAGAGACAAAGAACCTTTTCATAGGCATTTAATGGGTCGTGGTTTTAATATTATTGTACAGATTTTGGCAATCCCAGGAATTTTAGACACGCAATGTGGCTTTAAATTATTTTCAAGTGAGGCCACAAAAGAACTTTTTAGTAAGCTCTATGTTTATGGCGGTAATAAAGAAAGAGGCGATGCTTTTACTGGAGCTTTTGACGTAGAATTATTATTTTTAGCAAAAAGGAATGGTTTCAAGGTAAAAGAAGTTCCAATTAAATGGCAGCATAATGAGTCCGACAGAGTAAGTCCAATCAAAGATTCTCTCAGAATGCTTAGAGACATCATAACCATAAGAATAATGGATTTTTTGGGCAAGTATAAGTGAGATCTTAATGATAATTTATATTTTATTTTTTTTAGTTTTATTTATTTACGCTGTTTTTTCCTATAGTTTAGTTGATCCAAACCTAGTTCTTTCTTCAAATGATTTTTACTGGAATTTTCAAAACTGGATGTGGACGACTTTTTTTCATAACGGACGTTTAATGGCCTATATTTACTTTGGAATTATTATTTCACTATTTGTTTTATATTTTCATATTTTAGAAAGAGTGAAAGCGAAAAAAATTATATTAAAAAATATTTTTAAAAATAAGTATGTTCTAATATTATTGGTATTAATATTTCCTATACTAATTTCATACAACGCTCTTTCTCATGATGTCTTTAATTATATTTTTTATGCCAGAATGATTGTTAAATATTGGGTAGATACATATACACACACAGCATTAGATTTCCCAAATGATTTGTGGACAAGATTTATGCACAATACTCATATGACAGATCAATATGGAGTAGGATGGACTTATAGTTCCATAATTCCATATTTGTTGGGTTTTGGAAAGTTTACTTTAACGTTGGTCTCTTTTAGAGTTTGGAATTTTTTGAGTGTAATCTTACTTTATTTATCAATGCAGTTTTTTTCCAAAACTTTGTTTAGAAGAAATATGAGTTTGTATGAAGCTTCGTTAGTGTTTCTAAATCCATTTTTCTTAATTGAAGTATTGTCAAACTATCACAATGATATATTAATGATGCCGTTTGCAGTTTTTGCCTTGGGCTTATTAATTAAATCAATAACAAGCAAAAATAAAGTAAAGTTAATTATTTTTTCTCTTGTTGCTTTAGCTATCTCAATATCAATTAAATTAGCTACTGTAGCGCTTTTGCCAATTTGGGTATTTGTAATAGGTATTAGTTTTGTTGGCAATAGATTCTCTGGAAAATTGTCAACAAAATTAAAAATTAAACGAGAATCTATTCAGTATTTTATTGAGAGGACAATAAATTTTATTTCAAGCAAACTTGCAAAGTACATTCCAGATTTTGCGGCATTTTTAATGATGCTTCCGCTTTTTACCCCCAAATCAAGCCAATTTTTACCATGGTATATGATTTGGGTAATAGTTTGGATTCCATTTATGAAGATAAAAGTTTTTAGAAATTTAATTATTGTGTTTACACTTAGTTCTAGCTTGCGATATTTACCTTGGTTATTTAACAATTTGCTGTATACAGATCAAGTAATTACTAATCAAAAATTAATTACTTGGATTATTCCAGCTATATATTTATTTACTAAATTATTTCCTTCAAGACCGCGGGTAAAAATTGGTCAGAAAAATAATCATCCTAGCTCTACCGATCATGTTAAAAAATTATATTAAAAAATTAAAACTAAATAAGACTCAACTAACAATTATTTTTAGTTTGATTGTTCTTTATTTTGTCACCCATCTGCCTTCATTAACAAAGCTTCCAGTTTTTGCAGATGAATCAATTTACATTAGGTGGGCTCAGCTTATTATTGATGATTGGCAAAGATATTTATTTTTTCCAATGAACGATGGTAAAACCCCTTTATTTATTTGGACAATGGTTCCATTTCAATTTGTATTTAAAGACCAATTATTTGCTGGAAGATTTGTGTCGCTCTTAGTCGGACTAATACAAGTATTTGTAAATATGAAGATTATCAAAGAGCTTGGAGGTAAAAAGAAAACTCAAATTCTTACTGGGATATTTACCATGATTTTGCCATTTTGGTATTTTCACCAAAGAATGGCGCTAATGGATGGTTTGTTAACTCTGTTTATTTCTCTATCATTTTTACTTCTAGTCAGGGTATCAAAAAACCAAACAAAAGAAGTTTTTAATAAAAAAACTTTTGGACTATTAGTTTTTGCAGGGGTTAGTTTTGGTTTATCTATGTTGACAAAAATACCCGCAATTTTATTTATTCCATCATTCTATTTATCAATATTTTTAGGAAAAAGAAATGATTTTTCCAGTTTAATGGCCTCATTTTTAAAAGTTTCTTTTAGTATTTTTATTGGCTTGTTAATTTTTGCATCTTTAAAAATCCATCCAGTTTTCGGTCAATTATTTAGCAGAGGAGGAGACTTTCTTTTTCCAGCATCAGAGATTCTTGGTGGAGCATGGAAGGAAACTATAGCTAGTGTTCCTAATTATGTGTCTTACTTCTTTATTTACTTAACTCCGGGAATAATTCTTTTTTCAATTGCTGGATTATTTTCTAAAAAGCATAAAACAATAGTTCATGTATTATTCTGGTCAGGAATATCTTTTATATTGCCGATCGCTCTAATGGGAAAAACAGTTTATCCTAGATATCTTTTTCCAGCATCATTATTTATTACATTGTCTGCGATGATGGGACTAGAAAGTTTGGTTTTTAAAACTTATCGAGGACAGATATGGAAAAAAGCAGTGCTGGGTGTCAGTATCGCCTTATTAATATCCAATACTATTGTTTCATCTCTTAATTTTATTCAACTTTCTATTTATGATTCAAATAATACCCCGTTTGTCTCATCTGACATTACCCAATACTTAACTGAATGGTCTTCTGGACATGGTATTAAAGAAACTGTTGATTTGATTAAGCATAAGGCTGAGAATGGGACTCTTGCTGTGGCTACCGAAGGGTACTTCGGAACTCTTCCAGATGGTTTGCTTATGTACTTGCACAGAAGTAATGTTGATAATTTGTATCTAGAAGGAGTGGGGTATCCAGTAGAAGAGATACCAAAATCATTTGCTGACAGAGCTAGAGCTTTTGATACAAAGTGGTTAGTTGTTAACTCTCATAGAATGAATCTTAGGCTAGATAAAAAATACTTAGTTGCTCAATATTGCCGTCCATTTAATGCGCCATGTTTACAAGTTTGGGATATTACTGAGAACTTTGAAGATTACATAGAAAAATAAATGTATAATTCTTATACATTTACAGGTACTCATTAAATACATAAAATCCTATCAATTTATTTACTAGTTGGTAGATTCAATGTTAAAAAGTCTCTCTAATTTTTTTTCATTTAACACTCCTAGTTTTGTTTTCTCTCGAAATAATGTTTTTATACATGCTTGCGCTACACCATTAACAATTCTCATGTCTAATCTAGAGGAGGAAGCAATTTCTGGAGGAAGCAAGAATCGAGAAAAATCCAAAGTCTCTCTTGAAGCGGCAGCAAGATTATCAAAAATAATTAAATCAGTTACAGGAAATAGAGATTTTAATGAAAAATTTAAAATTTATAATGCTATTAATGAGGTCTTGAGCTTAATGAGAAACAAGATTGAGGATGATTGTTTTGAATCTAAAATTTTTATTGAAAAAGATTTATTTTTAGTTGGAAACAGGCTTTATTTCCAGGAAGCACTCACGTGTATTCTTAATAATTCTATTGAAGCGTATAAAGAAATTGATTGTAAGCCAGTTAGTTTTATTGTAAGAAAAGGAAAAAATTGTTTAAAAATAGATATAATTGATTATGCATCAGGAATGAACTTAATTTTGCAAAAGCTATCCCTATTAAGAGGTATCACAACTAAGAAAAATGGAATGGGGTTGGGATTATATTTTGCAAAGAAAACAGTAGAGGATATTTTCTCAGGTAAAATGAGAATGATAAGCTCTGTAGGTTTGGGAACACATATAGCTTTAATTATTCCGCTAAAGAAGCCATGTAACCAAAACCTCTTACTGTCTTAATTAGGTCTTTTTCTTTTCCTAAAAATATTCTAATTCTTCTGATGTATACATCTAAAGTTGTGTGAGTGGGTATTTCTAAACCACCGGACCAAACATCGTCGATAATCATGTTTCTACTGACAACGTGATTCTTATGTTTAAACAAACAGGCAAGAATTTGAATTTCTTTTTTTCTCATTGTTAAAGTAGTTTTATTTAGAACTACTTCTCCAGTTTTTGGAAAAATTGTAATTGGACCTAGAGATAATGAGTTGGTTTTCTTTACTTTTTGTTTAGAAAGCAAACTCTCAACTCTTAAAGAAAGCTCTGAAATAGAAAATGGTTTTGCTAAGTAGTCATCAGCTCCATTTTCGAGTCCATTTATTTTATCGTCAGTTTTTGATTTTTGAGAAAGAATAATTACTCTTGTTTTGAAATTAAAGTCATTAATAAATTCTGCAACTTCAACTCCATCACCATCATCTAAAACTCTGTCTAGTATTACTAAGTCAAAATCTTTTTCTTCTAAAATATTACAAGCAGCTTCAACTGTCGCACAACTACTACATTCAAAGTTTTTATTTTTAAAGTAATCTAGAATTATTTTTGATAGAGCCTTGTCATTTTCTACTACTAGAATATTCTGCATATATAATCCTTTGTTATTTAATAAATAATTTTAAAGAATATCACATAGAGTTTGCCAGGAAACAAGAATCGAGATTATTGAAATAGTTTGATATACTATGTATTAAGTTAGTTGCTTGTCAGTCATTGTGTCGGAATACTACTTTCATAATAAATACATTCCCGTTTATAGTTTTAGACAAACCGTAGTAAAATATAGTTTGGTAGTGTCAGGCACCAATCCCGGATAGTGAAGTGGCATCACAGCAGTTTCTGGAACTGTTATCCTAGGTTCGAATCCTAGTCCGGGATCATAATAAAAAAAGATAACACAAGTTATTTTTTTTTATTATTATTTCGAATTGGCGATTGAAATTACTGAGAATCCGACTGAGCTTACGCGAAGGAGTGTCTGGAGCATGGGCGGAAGACCTAGTCCGGGATCACCTCAAGTACAAATTATTCACCTAGGACACTATTCGAACTTTATATTTGTTATAATTCATTTATATGAAAAAGATTAGAATAGTTTTCTTTTTAGAAAATGTCTCTATAAATGATAAATTTTTAAAATGGCCAAACCATGTTACTCTAACTCCTTCTTTTGAAATTTTAGATTTAAGTGAATTTGTTATTGATATAAAGTCGTTATGTCAAAATTTCAGTGAGTTTTCATATGAGATAGGATCTGTTGATTATTTTGGTATAAATAAAAATGTCAAGGTTAGTAGGATTAAAAGTAATACTAATATTAGTAGATTGCATGCTGGTTTAATAAAAATTATATATAAGTATAGTAAAAATTTTGACGATTCTTATATTCAAGATAACTATAAGCCACACATAACTCACAACAATACTCCATACCCAGAAGAAGGTCAGATTGTTAAGGTTGGGCAAATATCAATAGTTGAGTATACTAGTGATGTAAGTAAGAAAGTGAATGAATACATAGCTTTTAAATAATTGTTTAGGTTGAAGCTTAGACTTATTCAAACAATGAAATTATGATTTCATAAAATAGGTTCGAATAGCCTCCACGTACGGGATCACTTCAAGTACAATAAATTCAATTCGGACACTAATTGAACTCTTTAAACTGCTATAATCTTTATATTATGAAAGAAAATCGAGAAATTTCTAATTTTGATTTATCTTCTATTGATTTTGGTATAGATAGCAGTGTGAAATTTGCAATCATAAAAGGAAATGAAGAAAGTAAGATAGTATTTCAAAATGGTTCGAAAATATTAGTTATGCGTATAAATATTGAAAGCAAGGTATCTACTGCATATATTGCTGGTATTAAATCTATTGAAAAAATATCTAATGAAACAACAACTTTATATTTGCAATTAAAAAAAGTGTGTGAAAAACTTGCAATAGAGTTTGGTGAATTTACTTATAGCTTATCTTCACCAAATAAAAACATGAAGGAATGGGCTTTATCAAAGGGTCATGAAATATTTAATTGGGATGAAACATCATATTTGGGCGATGAGAAAGAAAACGGTGATGAGAGAGTCCTTATTTGTATAAAGACATTTAGGAATACTAGAGAATAGTAATTGCTAGTTTATAAAAAAGTTCGAATAGCCTCCACGTACGGGATCATAATAAATCACTATGATTTTAAAACTCAAACAAATTAGTCAAAATAAGAGTCATCTTATATTTGATTTTGATAAAACAATTGCCCAAATGGAAATAGATTGGTCTGATTGGCACTCTGGAATTTCAGATATTTATAAAAAATATGACAGTGCTCATGGGTATGAAAAAGGCAAAAATCCTCATGAGTACTACAACATCTTAGCTGCAAAGCATGGTAATAAGTTGATAGGAGATGTAAGAAAATTTGTAGCTGATTATGAACAAAAAAATACAATAAGTTTTACTCCATATTCAGAGTTGGTAGATTTCATAAAGAATAATTCATCTAGTAAGATGTATATTTTTTCTTCAAATGCAAGGAGTACAGTTGAACTAGGATTGGAAAAATTAAACATCATTGATCTTTTTGAGAAAATTATATCAAGGGATGATGTCTCACTGCTGAAGCCAAGTGTTGAGGGCTTTTATTTACTCGATGACTTTGAAGAGCTTAAGGATGATTACTTGATGATTGGTGATAGCGAAGCTGATGAAGTAGCTGCTAGTTTAGCAGGAATAGATTTTTTAAAGTGTACTTATTTTGGGACATATCATTTTCCAAACAAAAAACTCTAAAAATTTAAATGATAGTTCAACCTAATATTCGTGAAGTTCTCCAACAATTTCTATATCTAGACCTTTATCTTTAAATGCAGTTCTAATTTCATCTACAACTTTTGAAAGAGGCACTCTCTTTTTCTGAATATAAGTAGCCTGTAGCTGTCTAATCAACTTTCCATCTTTATCTCTTTCAGACTGGTAAATTAATGCTACGTGCCATTTATTCGTTGTTTTATTTACACAGCTCAACCTAATTTTAATTTTTGCAAATACAACACCGTCTCTTTTCTGAGAGTCAGCAAGCTTAGTAGTAATTGAGTCCAGACTTAAAACTCCAAGATAAATTGGAGGCTCATGATCACTTGATCTATGTTTTTCGGAAGCTTTAACGACTTTTCTTCGTATAAACCAATTTCCCCGACCTGATTCTTTTTCTGCCATATATTAATTTGAATTATATCACTAAGATAAAATAATTTTCAGCGACCAATCAATAAATTTTGCGACTAACAGTTTCGGGTTTTCTTCCTGTATTATAAATACATGTACCAAACAATTAATGAGAATATTTCTGTAGTTGGAGTTTATGTTAATTTTAAATTTATTCCCAAAAAATTTAAGTGGAAAGAAAGAATATTCCTCATAAAAGAGATTACTCTTTCAAATGATGTTAGGGACGGAGTTATTAAGAAGCGTTTATACAGCGTTCTTGCTAATGATAATTTGTATCGTTTGGAATTTAATAGAGAATCTGAAAAGTGGCAAATACTAGAAGTTTGGATTGACTAAATAATATGGAAACTTTGATAAAAAAGACTATTTTACACGTAGATATTAATTCTTATTTTGCAACAATTTTACAACAGGAAAATCCTTTTTTAAGAAACAAGCCTTTGGGGGTAATTAAAGATAAAGGAAGAACATGTTTGATTGCCACTAGTAAGGAAGCAAAAAAACTTGGAATTGAAACAGGATCAAGAAAAAGGGAGGCTTTAATAATCTGTCCAGACTTGATATGTGTGCCAGCTACATTCGAAAGATATCTTGATGTTACAAAAAGATTGCAAAAAATTTTTAAAACAATTTCTCCTTCTATATACATTTATTCTTTAGATGAGGCATTCATTGATGTTTCTGACTGTAGAAAGAATTTATATCCCGATACCAAAGAGCTAGGCATCTATATCCATAATCTTGTTAAGGAAGAGCTTGGAAGTTGGGTTACTTGTAACATTGGTATCGCTGAGAATAGATTAATGGCGAAAATGGCCAGTGAAGTTGCTCCAAAAGGCACTACTTTGGAAGTAACAGAAGCAAATAAAGATGCGTTGCTAGCCAGCACGCCTTTCAAAGATGTTTGTGGAGTTGGATATGCTCTTTCTAAAAAACTAAAGCTATTTAATATTAATGTTCCTTATCAAATCAGGTTTATGTCAGAAGAGGAGTTGGATGTAATATTCGGTCCATTTTGGTCCAAGGAATTAATGAAGATAGCATATGGAGAAGAAACGCATCTTTTGAGTCAGCTTGATAAAAAAATAGAGCATATGAAGAGCGTTGGTAGATCGATAACGGGATATCGTTTATACAGCAACACAACAGAAATTAGCAATGTTTTGAAAAATTTATGCATTGAAATTATTGGTAAAGTGAGAGCTATGAATCTTACGGGAAGACAAGTGACAGTTGGTCTCTATGGGCAACAAAAAAGATGGTCTATGCACATAACTTTAAAAACACCAATAAATCACCTACATGACTTAATGATCTGGGTTGATAAGCTATATTCCCAGTGGCAGGATAAATTTCCTGTAATTAAATTTTCTGTTAGACTTTCACTTTTAGAAAAACAAACTCAGGACATTTTACTTCCAGAGTGGCAAAAACAAGAAGCTATTCAAAAGTCTCTTGATTTAATCAATAATAAGTATGGAATATTTACTGTTCATCCAGCCGCAGTTCCTCCTAAAAATGAGTTAATATTTCCAGAAGTTACTGGCTTCTTAGGAGATAGGCTATATCAATTGGGTGAATGATTTTAATACAAAGAAAAACCTTCTTCTTTGGTGACTGCTTTAGGTTTAGTATATAGCTATGTCCAACATATTTTTTCTTTTTACTCTTCTAATATCTTCTTTATTTAGTACTACGCCAAATTTAGGCGAACTGGATATTCAAGAAAAGCAAGAAATAGCTGAGCAAATAGTTCCTCAAGATATTAAAGAAGATTTTTTAAAGGTCTCTAGAGTAGTTGATGGAGATACTATTGAGTTAGAAACTGGTGAAAAGGTTAGATATATAGGAATCGATACTCCAGAAACAAAAGATCCCAATAGAGATGTTGAATGCTATGGAAAAGAAGCCAGTAATAAAAATAAAGAATTAGTGGAAGGCAAAGAAGTGAGATTAGAAAAAGATGTCTCAGAAACCGATAGATATGGCAGGCTCCTAAGATACATTTATATTGATGATGTTTTTATTAATGATTTTTTGGTGAGGGAAGGCTATGCAAAAGCCTCATCGTATCCGCCAGATATTAAACATCAGGAGCAGTTTAAGGAATCCGAAAAATATGCTAGAGAAAACAATAAGGGTTTATGGGGTGAAATTTGTGAGATTAAATCGGTGCCCGTAAAAACAATTAAACCTACTCCCTTACCAACGGTGAAACCAACTCCCTTTCCAACAAAACAACCAGTACAAGTAAAAAAAATTATTCCAACGGCAGAACCAATTGCTCCAAAAATTAACTATGGCTATTCATGTAGTTGCTCAAAAACTTGTAGCCAAATGAGTTCTTGCGATGAGGCATATTATCAACTCAATAATTGTGGATGTGGCAAAAGAGATGGAGATAGCGACGGTGTTCCATGCGAATCAATTTGTCCCGGTGGTTGAGTTTAAGTTTTAGGATAGTTTAATGGCTTGATAAAAATACAATGTGTAGTCATATGTAAATCTATTTTTTTTGCTATATAATTTTAATAGTGATATATAAAAAAAACTTCCCTCCAATTGTTTTCTGGTTTTTTGTCTTTGCTTTAGGTCTATCTCTTCGTTATTGGTATAGCAGTACTGAATTGTGTTTTTATACTGATCAATCTAGAGATGCTATTGTCGCAAATAAGATTCTTCAAGGAGATTGGCAGTTATTCGGTCCAGTAGTAAATGGTCGTGGAGCAGTTTTTCATGGGGTTATATATTATTACGTGATAGCACCCTTATATGCTCTTGGAGGTAATCCGTGGTTTGTTAGTATTGCACTTTCTTTAATTAGCACAATAGGATTAATATTTACATATTTTTTGGCAAAATTAATATTAAAAAAAGAATTACTCGCTTATCTGGTTGTTGGGATGGTGAGTGTTTCTCTTAGCAGCATCGAAACGAGTGCTTCTTTTTGGAATTTACAGCTATCCATCATCTTTTTGCCAGCTTATTGTTTATTTTTATTAAAAACATATGAAAAATTGACTATGAGAAATGGTCTAATTACTGGTTTATTACTTGGTCTTTTGGTGCAATCGGGATTTTCAAATATCCAGTGGTTACTACCCTATGTTGTGGTTTTTGGGCTATTGGTGTTTAAGAAGTTTGACAAAAATATATATATTAAGAATTTAGCTACAAGCTTATTGGGATTTGTAGTAATGATTTCGTCGATGATTCTTGTTGAGATTTTATCTTGGAAGAGAGGTTTATTTGCTATGGAGGACTCATTGCATTGGATTAGCGGACTAGGTCTCTCTACTCAAAATATTCAAGCAGTTGCAACATGGTATTTTAATAGTCTTAACACTTTCATTTTACCGGACTTACCCTTGATTACGATCATAATAATTTTGCTTACAATTTTAGCAATTTATAAAACAAGGAAAGATATCCGTTGGTTTTTATTGGGATTATTATTGATTCCGCCCATCGGTGGTCAGTTGGCAAGTAATAGTGGGGCATCATATATTTTGACTGGATATGAAAGTATTTTTTATATTTTTGTTGTTTTGGTTTTTTATCAAATTTATACTATTTATGGAAAGAATATTTCTATGAAAGTGCGAAATCTAATTGCTGGAGTGTTGTTAGTGTCATTTGCTTTAGGTAATATCATTTCATTGCATCAAGACACAATTACTAAAGACTCTCTTTCTTGTTCTTGGCCCACTGGCAGTTTTGAAGAACTTCAAGCAATAGACTATACCTATAATCTTGCAAAAGGCGAGCCATTTTCTATTGATATTGTGGCAGAACCATATGGAATTAACCTGAAGTATTCATATTTATATTCTTGGTATGGTCAGAAAAAATATGGGTATACACCACTATTCGTTGGTGGGACACAGGATGGTTTGCCAAACGAAGGTTTATTAAAGGAGGATAGTAATCCTTCTACCATACACTTTATTATTTATGAGCCAGGATCATATAATTATTGGTTCCATATAAGAACAGCTGAAAAACCAGCCACAATAGAATCGCAAGATTTCTTTTATTATCGACAACCAACTATAGAAAAGCTTCAAGAAACACAACAGTTTGATAAGCTAATAACAGTAGATTATTATCTATCAGATTTTTCTGATGATTAATATCTTAATATTAAGATATTTGTTCACAATTCTGATAATCAATTATCTACCCCACGAATTCTTTTAGAGACTGCAATAAGTTATCTTCAACTTCAATTTCACCAGAATCGAGAATTTGAGACCTGATTTTGTCTCCACGTTCTCCCGGAACCATAACCTCATCTACACCCTCAAGTTTTTTAGCTTGTTTTATTGCTTGTGTCATTTTGGTTGTTTCTTCAACAAAATGATTTATGCCAACAAGTGACTCTGGGTTTATTGCTATTACGACATTACCGTCATTTTTACTATTTTTATCATTAAAATCAGCTCCAATTAGTGCTCCTCCAATAATCTGAACCATCAATGCCAGCCCCGCACTTTTAAAGCCACTATCAAATGGTCTAATTGCACCACTCATAATTTCTGTTGGATCAGTAGTTTCATTTCCATCTTTATCATAGCCAATTTTTTCACCAACCTGAGTACCTTTGGTTTTTGCTTGCACAAGTCCAAAAAATGACATTGCCGATGAGGCCATATCTAGAACAATAGGTTCATTCTTTGTAGGAACTCCCCAAGCAATTGGATTTGTACAAAATAGAGGTTCATATGAACCGTGTGGCGGAACCATTGGAAATGGATAACTGGACATCGTAATTCCAACCAATCCATTCTCAGCTATTTTTCTTGACCAGTAGCCAATAGCCCCAGAAGAGCCATCACCATTGTGAGTGCCGACAATAGCAATGCCCATTGCTTTGGCTTTGGAAACCACCATCTCAACTGCTTGTTCCATAGCAATTGCCTCCATAGTTAGGTTAGCATTTATGACAGCGGTAGTTGGAGTTTCTTTTTCAATTGTAGGTTTTTGAGCATTCTCATTTTTTGGAATACCTTTGCCAATTAATTTGACAATTCCTTGATCATTACCTCTGAGTTGGGCATACATCAGCATATTAAGTATCGTGATCGATTCCTGGTCTGTGTAGCCATATTTTAAGAGAGCTTTCTTAGATAAGTTTTCTAGTTCTGAGACTTTAATTTTCATAAGTTTTTCCTTTAAAGATGATTATACCAAATATTTTATCTTTCTTTGGTATACTAAAAGCATATGAAGATTCTCATAATTAACGCATCTCATCGTAAGGGGAATACTGACAAAATTGTCAGCAAGGTAAAAAATTATTTGGAAGACCATGAGGTTGACGATCTGATTTTAAGAGAAATAGAAATTAAGTTTCCGGATGGCTGTGAGAACTGTGGCGAAAGTGAAATTTGTCCAAATATAGAGGATGAATTTTCTAGAGATATTGAGCCAACCCTACGAGATTACGATCTTTATATTTTAGCAACTCCTACCTGGAGTGATAATGTAACTCCTTTAACTTTAATTTTCTGGAACAGGATTGTTTCTTGGTGTCACGAAGATAGAGAATACTTAAAAGGTAAAAAGTTAGCAGTGATTACTCATGGCATGGCAGATCAAAAATCTTGGGTTAATGTTATTAATTGGGTAAAAAGTGTTTGCTCTTGGGAGCAATGTGAGTTTGTGGGGAGCCTAACTTGTGAGACTGGAAGCAAGGTAGACGACGTTAAGTTTGATCAGATAAAATTAAAAGAATTCATTGCTGGTCTATAGTTTATAATAACCCTCATGATTGATATTCTCCTCACGAACGACGACGGCTACCAAGCAATTGGTTTTTACCCACTACTTAAAGAACTTTCAAAAAAATTCAATGTGACGGCAGTTGCCCCTGATTCCAAAAAAAGCTGGCAAGGAAAATCTATTACTTGCTACCATGAACTTGAAGTAAAAAAGGTTCAACTGGAGGAGTTTGAAATCTACGCTGTAAATGGTACCCCAGCAGACTGCGTGCAGATTGGCCTCTATGATTTATCTCCCCAAAGACCAAAATTTGTGGTTTCTGGTATCAATATCGGCATGAATGCTGGACATGGTCGACTGTTAAGTTCGGGCACTGCTGGAGCTGGTATAGAAGCTGCTATTGATGGAGTAAAGGCCCTAGCTTCATCTTTGCATTTAACCTACGAGCACGACAAAGATATTAATTACTTTGACAGAAAATTCTATTATGTGTATGAAAATGCAGCCAAAATAACTGCAAAACTTGTTGAGATTTCTATTAATGCACAATTAAGTGATGACGTTGATTTAATTTCAATAAACATTCCTTTTGAGGCAACTCTTACAACAGAGCTTGAAGTCACTAGTGTGGCAAGAGATAAATATGGAAAGTTATTTGAGAGAAACGGAAATAAATTTAAGTATATGCCACTAGCAATAGAAACAAAGGACTTCCCTGAAGGCACGGACCTCAATGCTTTAGACAATGGAAAAATATCTATTACTCCAATTAGCCTAGATCTAACTTCTGAAAAATCTAAAAAAGATTTAAGAAAAACAATTGAAGATAAATGGTAGCTCAAATTTTTCAGCATAGTTAAGTTATAATTAGACAATGATTAATTATTTTTTTAAAAATAGCAAAGATAAGTCTCTAAAGGCAATCAAGAAATTGAAGACTGGGGCTTGGATAAATATTGAGGATTCTACTGAAAAAGAAATCCTAGATTTTTGCGAAGAGTTTAATCTTGATTCAGATATTTGTTTAGATGCTCTCGATCCATTTGAAGTACCCAGAGTTGAGAGCGAGGACGGGAAGACATACATCTTTGCAAGGTTTGCTTATGGTGGTGACGACAAGATAGCAACTTCTCCAATCCTATTTATTATTACTAGTAAGTTTATTGTGACAATTTCTTCAGAGCCGCTGCCATTTTTGAAAAGATTATTAAATAATAAGGCGGAGTTTTCTACCACTCAAAAAATAAAATTCTTGGCTCAAATATTCTCTGAAATTCATGAGGATTATGAGAGATTAGTTAATTCAATTCATAAAAGTATTAGAAATCTAAGCAAAGATCTTGAACATATAGATAATAAAGATGTTGGTAAGTTTGTACATTTCGAAACAATCCTTAATGATTTTTTGTTTGGTTTAGAGCCTGATAAAATTACCCTGAATAAAATACATTCAGAAAAATATTTAAAGTTAGATTTAGAAGAGAAAGATTCAATTGAAGAGCTTTTTATTGAAAATCAACAAATCGTGGCTATATGTAAATCAAATCTTAAAGGGATTGTTAATATTAGAGAATCTCACTCTGCGATCATTAGCAACAACCTTAATAAGACGATGAAGTTACTAACATCGTTTACAATGATTTTGACAATTCCCACAATGGTCTTTAGTCTTTATGGCATGAACGTTGATTTGCCATTTCAAGGTAGTCCATTAGCATTCTTTGGAGTTTTAGTTTTTACAATACTGATTTCTTTTGGAATACTAACTTTTTTCAAAAAAATGGATTTCTTATAGATTTCAGAATTACTGCTCCATTGAATCCGCCAACTCTTTTAAATGAACGCTTCTTTTTCGTTTGAAACTACTTGTATTAATTCCTGTCTTTTTTAATAAATTTGCAGTATGTTTAACACCTATGTAATGAGGTAAGACAACATAGTCTGCTCCCACTTCATAGTATTCAAGAGCTTCATTTTTATTATGAGCATAAATAATAATTACAGTTTTTGAACCTTTCTTATTAAGGTGTTTGATCAGAAGCTTGTTAGTTTCTGGATCTGGCAGAGTAGAGACTATTAACTGGCTCTTATTTAGCGGTAACGAGTCTAGAAACTCAATATTGCTAGCATCTCCAAATAAAAAATTCTTAAATTTCTTAGGCAATCTTTTAGTTGTCTCTGGGTCGTAATCAATAATTGCAGTTTTATAATTCATTTCTTTAAAAGTTTTTAGCAAGTCATGACCAGCTCTGTTATATCCAAACAAGAATACGTCAAACCTATTTTTTTTAGTTTTAGATTCTGCATTGTTTTTTCTAAATTCTAGAATAGTTAGTAACTTTCGAAGATAAGGATAAAGTTTTTCTGCATGAATAATGAAGTATGAAGATCCAGAAATCGTTATTAATCCCACAAAAGTAATAAGAGTGACAACTTCTTTACTAAGATGCCCTACTTGCATTCCTAGGGTGGCTAGAATCAGGGAGAACTCACTTATTTGTGCAATGGCCATGCCGGCCATGTAACTAGTTTTTTTGTTGTATCCCAGCAAGTTCATGATGATGACTAAAATGATTGGATTTCCTATTAGGACAAATAGCGAAAGAATAATAATTGGCAGAAAACTTTGAATTGAAATATCTAGAACCATGTTTGCTCCCAAGAATATGAAAAACAAAACAATAAAGAAGTCTCTGAGAGGTTGAAGCTTTGAGCTAATTTCTTCGGAAAACTCAGAAGATGATAAGGCAATTCCCGCAATCAGCGCCCCAACTTCTATTGATAGCCCCATCATATTGAATGCGATGGCTGTTCCTAGTCCCCATGAAAGAGAAAAAAGAAATAATAATTCTTGATTTGTTGAAGCAAACTTTATCAATTTTGGTAGTAAATACTTTATAATTATAGAAAATCCTAATACTAGCCCAAAAACTTTTAGTAGCATTAGGCCAATTGGGTTACTTACCTCCATATCAACAGACTCTGAAAATGAAGAAACCAGCAGTAGGACAAATGTTGCAACTACATCTTGAATGATTAGAAGACTAATTGTTAGTTTTGAGTAGAGTTTATGAGTATCTCCTTTGTCAGAAATTAATTTAAGAATAATGATAGTACTACTCAAAGTTAGAGCTATAGCTATATATAAAGCAGCTATTTTGTCGATTCCTAAGAAAATTGAAATTGTAAACCCAACTAGAGAGGTGAGTGCAATTTGGCTAAGTCCAACTAAAAATGAAGTTGAACCTAACTCCTTAATTATTTTGGGACTTAAATGGATGCCAATAATAAAAAGAAGTATGGTAATTCCAAGTTTTGAAAATAACTCCAATGTTTCGTGGGAGTGCATCAAGTTTAATACATAAGGTCCTGCTAAAATTCCAGTGAGAATATACCCAACAATCAGTGGTTGTTTTAGGTACTTCATTACAAATGAAACTACAGTTGCGAGAGCTAGAACGATACTTATTTCAAGAAAGACAGGCATTATTTAACTCCAACCATATCAATTTGTGAAAAACGGCCTCGTACCTCATTCCAGAATTTATCAGCAAGTTTATCGGAGTAAACACTATTATTGCCTCTTTCCATTCCTGAACATAGCTTTCTCTCCCAAAATCTAACAACATCAACAACTTCAAAGCCAATTTTATGGAATTTAGTTGAGGTCAATCTAGATTTACCATTCATCTCAAATTCATTATTTATTTTTTCAAATTCGTTGAACAATTTTTCATTTTGCTCAGTCATCAGGGTGTAGTATTTTTTATATTTAGTTGCTGCCATCTTGATTGTCTTCACATCTGTACAACTTTTCCCTATATTCTTTAAGCATTCTTGCTGCACTAAAATTATCTGCTAGGAAAATTGATTTTTTCATCATTTCAACCCATTCCTCAGGAACATTATTGGCATTCCTATTGAAGAATAGTGGGGCAACTGTATCCTCTAGTTTTTTATAAAGGTCCAATGGCAAATTTTCGTGATCTAAGACCCATCCAATACCATCCCAATTTACTTCCGCAGCCCAACCACCAGCAACTGTAAGATTTAGAACACCATTACTCACTGCCTTCATTCCAGAAGTTCCACTAGCTTCTTTACCAAACTCAGGAGTATTTAGCCACACGTCAGACCCTCTAGTGAGCATCTGAGCTATTTCAATATTATAGTCTGGAACAAATAAAGCATGTCCTACAAGCTCTCGTTTCATATAGGTTATGACTTTTTGGAGCATTTGTTTTCCGTAAGTATCACCTTGATGAGCTTTTCCAGATATAAGTAGCTGAATAGGTCTATTCTCATTTTTAACGATAGCTCTAAGTCTTTCGATATCCTCAAAAATTACATCAAGTCTTTTATAGCCCGCCAATCTTCTGGCCCAAGAAATTACCAAGTGTTCAGGATTATATCCATATCCAGTTTGTTTTTTAACAAATGTTTCAAGCTTTCTTTTTTGCTCTTGATGAGCGTTCCAAAGAACAGCTGGGTCACCTGAATTGCTAGATTCATTGGCGGCACTTTTAATGCTAGCTTCTTGCCAAGTTGGAAGATGGACGCCATTAGTAATGTTGGTCCAGTCATATTCAGGCCATAGATCCTTGGAGAAATGAGTATGAACTTTACTAACACCATTAGCTCTAGATGATGTATTCAGAGCAGCTCTAGTGATTGAAAATGCATCTGGATTTTTACTCTTACCATTTATAGTGTCAACTCCATCTTTTAACAGTAGTTCGGTAGTAATGCCCATTTTATTTGCATAGTACTTGGAGAAAACTCTTAGTAGGTCCATAGAGTATTCTTGATTTCCAGCAGCAACAAGTGTGTGGTTTGTATAAACGGTTTTTTTCTTGGCAGTATCTTTTGCAGTTTCATAGCTTATGTTGTGAGTATCCATCATTTCTCGAATAAGTTGCCAATGTAAGAAGTTTGGTCTTCCTTCATTCATGTGATAAACCTCAGGACTTATCCCCAAAGCTGTTAAAAGCTTGACTCCTCCAATGCCTAAAATGATTTGCTGTTTTAGCAAAGATTCTTGAGTACCGCTATAAAGTGTTGAAGTGATACTTCTTTCACTTGGAAGATTTTGGTCAGTTTCTGTATCTAGTAAGTAGAGTGTAACATTCTCAGAAAAAGTTTTTTTCCAACATCTAACCCAGACATCTACCTCAGTCATGTGAACTTTGATAAAAAGAGGCATTTCGTCTTTGTAAACGTGTTCTAGTCCAATTATTGTTGGGTCGAACAAGTGATCTCCTTCAGTCTGCATTCCATCATCAGAAATTTTTTGGACCATACCAAAACCCCTATACAGGAGTCCAATTCCCACAAAAGGAATGTTTTCATCAGCTGCTTGTTTTATGGTATCGCCAGATAATATTCCTAAACCTCCGGCATAAATAGGAAGATTTGTATCAAATCCAAACTCTGCACAGAAATAAGCAATCGGGTTTTTATTAGTTAGTTCCATCTTTAAAGTGTAATGGAAAAGTTACGAGGGGGCAACTTTGAATTAATTACCAAAATCCTTGAATTTACTGTATAATACTACGTTCTCGCATCAATCTATATTTTCAGATGCTGCCCGAAGTTAATATAAAGATTTGCGATCAATTTTAATCAAGCAATTCTAACCAAAAACTGAGAAGAGAAATGAGTAAACTATGAAAATTAGAAATATTGCTATTATTGCTCACGTTGATCACGGAAAAACAACTCTTGTGGACGGCATGCTGAAGCAAACAAAAACTTTTCGTGATAACCAGGCAGAAATGACCCAAACAACTATCCTTGACAGCAATGATCAAGAAAGAGAAAGAGGGATTACTATTCTGGCTAAAACAACCTCAGTTATGTATGAGGATGTCAAAATAAACATTATTGACACCCCAGGACATGCTGATTTTGCTGGCGAAGTAGAGAGAGTCATTAATATGGCAGAGGGTGCTTTATTAATCGTTGATGCTGCTGAGGGTCCTTTGCCACAGACTAGATTTGTTTTGGAAAAAGCTTTGGAAAATAAATTGAAAATGATGGTCGTAATTAATAAAATTGATAGAAAAGATGCTGAACCAGAAAGAGTTAAGTTAGAAATTGATGATTTGTTCTTACAGCTGGCAAACACTGACGATCAGTTGGAGTTTCCAGTTCTATATGCAGTTGCTAAAGAAGGAAAAGTTTGGGAAGAGATGCCAATGTCCTTTGATGAAGAAGGCGATCTAAAACCATTATTCGATAAAATTGTTGAAACTGTTCCAGAACCAAATGGTCAAGCAGAAAAGCCATTCAAGATGTTTATTTCTAATATTGAGCACGATAGTTATAAAGGAACATATGCTGTTGGCAAAGTTAGCCAAGGTACTCTAAAGATTAATCAAGAAATCTTCATGCTTGAAGAAAATACTAAAGTTGGGTCATTTAGAGTTCAAGGAATTTTTACCAGTGAAGGTTTAAACACAATTCCTGTAAAGGAAAGTTATCCAGGAGATATTATTTCAATCACTGGAAATTCTGAAGTAAAAATTGGTCAAACATTAGCAGATCCAGCAGATCCTACTGGTTTTCCAATGATTACTGTTACTGAACCTACATTAAATATTCAAATAGCAGCAAGTACTTCTCCAGTGCTTGGTAGAGAAGGTGAATTTTTTACTGTCAGACAAATTGGATCAAGATTAGAGAGAGAACGTAAGATTAATATTGGATTAAGAATCGTTCCAAATTCAAATGGTACAGGTTTTATTGTTTCAGGAAGAGGAGAGCTGCATTTAGCAGTTTTAATTGAGAATATGAGACGTGAAGGCTATGAACTTGAAGTTGGCAAGCCAGAAGTTATTATCAAAGAAATTGATGGCGTAAAGTGTGAACCAGTTGAAGAGTTGATTGTTGAGATTGACGCCCAATTTACCGGCACTATAGTTGAAGAACTAGGAAAAAGAAGAGCTCAGATGAAAGATTCTGTGACAAACGAAAAAAATGTAACAAAAATGATTTTTGAAATAACCAGTAGAAACTTACTGGGATTTAGAACTGAAATCTTAACTAAAACTAGGGGCAATGGTTTATTTGCAAGTAGATTCTTGGGATACTATCCAATTTCAGCTGTAGTTTCAAAAATTAGAAATGGTGTCTTAATAGCTTCTGAATCTGGAACAGCTACTGCTTACGCTCTTGACTCTATCCAGCAAAGAGGCATTACTTTTATCAGTCCAGGAGAATCTGTTTACGAAGGTCAAATTATTGGAATTAATAAAAAACAAGAAGATATGGAGATGAACGTTGCCAAAGGCAAGAAACTAACTAATTTTCGTGCTAACGCTGATTTTGGCGTTCAACTAACCCCGCCAACTATCTTGAGTTTGGAACAGTGTTTAGATTTCTTAGAAGACGATGAACTTTTGGAAGTTACTCCAAAATCTTTAAGATTGAGAAAAAGAGTTTTGAACAAACAAGAAAGAAATAAGGCTTCTAGAAAAAGTTAATTTTTTCGAGCGAAACTGTTTTTGCATACACAGCTGATCACTTCTTTACAATACAAACTGTCCATTTTCATAAATAAGAAGTTTTTTTCCATTTATTAAAGTTGCAGTAACTGTTCTATCAACAGTACTTACAATATCTGTATGGACTGAAGAGTTGTTGTAGCCCATTTTTTTCCATTCACTCTTTTTAACCTTAGAAGCATCGCCTTTGTAACAGTCTTTGTATGCCATACCAACAGCAATGTGAGTATTTCCAAAAGGTCCACCGATATTTTCATCAAACAAGGTTTCAGCCATGGAATGAGTGATTCTCGAAAGTCGTTTGTCAGTAAGTGAAAACTCACCAATTTTATTTGCATCTTTTGTTTCGATCATATCTCTAAGAACGCTTTGTCCTTTTTTTGCGACTGCTTTAGTAACTAAGCCTTTTTTAAACTCGAGTTCAACGCCGTCGATGATATTTCCATATCTATAAAGTGGTTGGTTAAACTTCATCCAACCATTTGTGCCTCTCCAATCGGGCGAAGTAAAATGTTCAAAACTTGGAATGTTTGCTCCACTTCCAGTTTTCCAGGCTCTATTTGCGCCCAATTTAACTGTTAAATCGGCATCTGGCCCTACTATGTGAAGTGATTCGATTTCAAGTTTGTTTAACTTAACATTTATATCTTTCTGCATTTGAAAAAGTTGGCGCCATTCTTTGACAGGATCTTTTTTATCTAAAAAACATGCATTAATTATTTGATCCCAGTATTGTTCGAGTGTGAGTCCAACGTTATCAGCTTTAGCTTGAGTTCCATAGAGACCAACGGTCCAAGAAAATTTATGGTTTCTTTCTTTTTCAAACTGCCATTCTCTATATGGATATCTTGCCAACTGAGTTTTCATGATTTTTTTAGAATCAATGTTAATAAGCTCTAAAGGGTCAGTCTCCGCGATGATAGAGATAACATGATCTAGAAGATTCGATTTTTCTTTAAAATATTTTTTAGGAAAATGAATCAGCTGCTCGTCTGAAGCGAGTTCAAAAAAGTCTTTTGTGAAGTCTCCAGTTGGAAGCAATCTAAGAATCGGATGACCACCAGATTTAAGAACTGCTTTCTGAATTTCTTTTGCAAGTGGTTTGGCAACATCTGGAACATTAATCTCAACAACCTCACCTTTTTTAATTCCAGATCCAGAATTAAGGGCAAAATTTACCAAAACATTTGCGTAACGTTCTAAAATTATTTGTGGAGGAGTGGATGTTTTACTCATTATTCTTTCTGGGTCAATTTTTCAACCAATAATCTAATTTGTTTATAAGCTCTAGATCTGTGTGATATTTTATTTTTTACTTCATTGCCTAGTTGGGCAAAAGTTTCTGAATATCCTTCTGGAATAAAGATTCTATCATAGTCAAAACCAGCATTGCCAATTATCTCATTTCCAATGACTCCTTCTTGAAATTCCTCAAAAATCTCATACTCTTCTGTGCCTGGATCATAATAACATGCTGCGGCAACATATCTAGCTGTTCTATTTTCTTTATTCTTTAATCTTTTTAAAACTTCCGAGTTTCTTTCATCTGCTGTACCTTCAAACCATCTATTGCTATGTATTCCAGGTAGTCCATCCATGCCATCAATGATGATTCCAGAATCATCTGCGATACACGGCAGGTTAATTTTCTGGGCATATTTTTTTGCTTTAAGCAATGCATTCTCTGCAAAAGTTTTTCCAGTTTCAACAACGTCAAAATTATCTAATTCTGCAAAATCATTTGGAAACACTAACTCAACATCAAGAGTTTTGAAAAGTTCTCTTGCTTCATTTTGCTTACCTTTGTTTTGTGAGGCAAACAATATTTTCATGAAGATACAATCTCAAATTTCAAAATTATTTTCCTCCAAGCATTCCACCCAATCCGCCAGTCATAGACTGAAGTTTTTTAGCAGCAAGTTCTTGAGATTTCTTAATTGCTTTATTTAGAGTTTCGATAGCTTCTGGGCTTGAAATTCCTTGAACAGAGAACTGCTTTATTTTTTGATCTCCTGATATAACTACTAAAATATCTCCTTCTTCAATTCTAATTTCTTCTGCTTGAAGTTGTTTCTGCATTGCTTGAGCTTGTTTTCTTAGTTTATTAAGATCTCCTAATGCGCTTAGTGGATTTCCCATATTTACCTTTCTTACTTTTTATTTGTTATCTTCTTTGAAAGCCAATTCTACTACACCTTTACTTCGTATTCTACAGATGATTGTGAGGTTCCTAATATTTACATTAATGCTTGAGAAGCAACCTGAGCTAACGACTCGTTGTTATCAACTTCCACGAGCTCTGCTTTTGCAGGGGTTTGGGTTAAAATAAAATCAAGTTTCAAGTAGCCATCTGCGATACTTTTTACAAACTCCTGGATTAATGCATTAAACTTTGGTTGAGTAAGTTGCTCTTGATGGAATCTATAGAACACTCCGATAGTTGCCTCGCCAATTTTTCCTGAAATTGGTTTTGCTGATCTCAAGAGAGAAGCAATTGTTGAATTGTCTTTTGCAACTAAGTCCACAAAGTTGTGCCATTTTTCACAAAGCTTATTTCCATCTCCGTTTAATTCAAGAGATGATATTACTTCTTTAGCTCTTTGATCCACGGAGGAGATACTATCTTTAGAAGCTGTAGTGAAGTTTGCAATCGTGATCGAATCGGTTGGAGTAGTTGCTATAGAAATGATTGAACTATCGGTCACCGACATCACGCTGTCGCTCATTTCTATGTCGTCACTTTTAGGATTTTTTTTTATTTGCGGTTTTGTTGTTGAGGTACCTTTAGTATTTTTATTTTTTGATCTATCTATCAGTTCTAGTATTTTAAGTTCTAATGTTAAATGAGGTATTGGACTAGGAGTAGACAAGGAACCATCACTTAGTTCAGTTAACAAGAACTGAGAAATTCTTTGATTAAGAATAGGTTTTCCTTCTTTAACATTTAGATTTTGCAACAAACTAGTGTGTAAAGTTTCTAGTAATGATTTATGAAAGAAGTTTTGTTCGATATTCTTATTTCTTAAACTTTCAAATATTTCTACTACCTTAGTCTCATCTTTATTAATAAGATTATCAATAAGATTAATAATCTCTCCATCTATGGAGGCAGCAGAGTAGACTCCAACTTCTTTTATAGTTACTTTTCCTGATTGAGCAGTCATTTCTAATAACTTAATTGCATCTCGGAAACTACCATCTGCTCGTTTGATGATTATTTCTAAAGCTTCATCTTCAAACTTTATTTTTTCATTAATAAGTATCTTTTTTAAGGTATTAATTAACTCACTGTTTGTGGCTTTATGAAACTCAATCGTTTGACATCTTGAGGCAATTGTAGCTGGGATTTTATGTATTTCTGTTGTTGCTAGGATGAATATCGCATGCTGAGGTGGCTCTTCAAGAAGTTTCAGTAGTGCATTGAATGCTTCTGTAGTAAGCATGTGGGCCTCGTCTAGTATGAAAACAGACATTTTACCGTCTTGAGGCGGCATAAATGCTTTAGCTTTTAGTTGCCTAATATCGTCAATACCGCGGTTGCTAGCAGCATCCATTTCTTGAACAACAAACGAAGATCCTTCAAAAATTTTTCTAGCAAAGTCAGTGTTATCTTCCGGTTCTAGTAATTTTTTATTTAAACCATCTTTACCTTTTTTTTCAAAATATGCCGACTCAACTTGATCGTAATTTCTTGGATCATTAACAATAGCTCCAACGATTCTAGAAGACGAAGTTTTCCCCGTTCCTTTTGGACCAGCAAATAGAAGTGATTGAGGGATTTTTCCAGCATCCATCATTCTTTGAAGTTGAGTTCTCACGGAGTCAAGATGAAGGTCTTGAATCTTAGTGGGTCTGTATTTTCTATTCCATGACATTATTTATCATTCCTATTAAAACTCTTAATCATGATGATACCCTAGTAGGTGCATCATTCCATGCTGTAAATAAAAACAAATTTGGTCGTCGACTAGTTTTCCATAGCGCTTAGCACTTTGAACAGCTTCGGGAAAACTAATAACAACGTCTCCCAAGTGTGGCGGAACTCCTTCAGGTAGAGGGAAATCGTAAAGATCATTTTTTTCGTGTTGAGGAAAAGATAGGACATCTGTTTCTCCAGAATGCTTGAGCTTAGACTCATTTAGATGTTTAATTTTTCTTTTACCAACAACAGAAATGTCAATTTGAGCATGCTCAATATTTTTTTCTTTTAAGACTTGCTTCGCAGTTTCTCGCAGTTTCTTGCGATTAATAGGATAGCGAGAGCCAACATGTAAATTGATAATAAGCATACTAATACAAGATACTACAGTGAGGGTTAAAATTGAATATGAAAAGCAGATAAAAGTGTTCTTTCAATACTTTCAGTAATATTTTGTTGACTATCTGGAAATTTATCTACTAGATAATCTAAAATTTTTGGACTTTGATAGTCATCTTGGCAGAGACGCAGGAATTCTTTTTTATCTTCAAGACTGTCGAGTTCATCTAGTAAGGAGTCTACAATTGCTACATTTAGAATTGATATTAATATTTTTGTGGCGTAATCAGAATCTTCTTTTTCAAATAATAATAAAAAATCATTGATTTTCTCTAAAGGAAGAAGAGATTTGTAAAAAACCCGTTTAAAATAGTCTACATTTATGAGGTTATCATTCATAATTATTGTTTATTCTTCTTTAAATAATTGATCAAAGTAAATTGGTCCAAGCGGAACTTCATTTTTAGGATCATCAACAAACATTAGTAAAACTTTTCCTTGAGATTTTGGGCTCCAGACTTTTCCTTTTCTAATTACCTCAGGAGATCCTCCAAACTGTTCTTTAAATTGATTTTTATGATCAATGTCTCCAACCACTCCAACCACAGCTACTTTTTCTGCAGGATTGATAAGAATCATTTTTCTAAATTTATACCAGGATTTTATGTCTCTATGGCTAGATGTCCAATCTTCAAGTTGATAAAGCTGAACACTAAAGTAATATTTTTCAAACTCTTCTGCTTCTACAGTGATTTCTCCATGGTTTACAAACCACCCAAAAGCGCTTCTAGATTTACTTATTCCTGCCTCAGGAAGATTCAAATGGTTCTTTAGTTCATCATTAGGAGATCTTTTTAAATGAGCATTACTGCCCATGATTCCGGTAGAATGATTTAATCTATGTTCGTCTAGTTCTGCAGTTACGTCAAAGCCCAGGAGATCGCTGAGTTGTTGTTCTAGATAAAGCTCAGATTGATCCTCTAGTTGTCCGGCGGGAAGAGAGAGAAGGTCTGAAAGCTTTTCAAAAATCACAGTATATTCTTCGAATGAAATTTTTGATTCTAGAGGTTTTTCTCCAGTTTTTTTTGGAACAAATTCTTTTATGACCTTATTATCTACAGAGTTTTCGGCAATTTTGGAGTGTAAGTTATCCTCGTAATCAAATTTTCCCAGGTTCTCGATTTTTAAGTCTCTATCTTGGAGCCAACCAAGCAACTCATTATTATTACGAGCAAAATCAGTTTTAGTTTTTTCTAAAAATAATTTTAACTTTACAATTTTCTCAGATGGTTGTTGTGTTTGGGCAGACATCAATAATTCATTCTACATTAGAAGTATGAGTTAACTCAACTGCTTGACTCATTCTTTCCAGGACAGACTCTTTTCCGACAACTTCCATTGTCTCAAAAAGTGGTGGGGTAGCTTTCTTTCCTGTGACGGCTACTCTAACCATCATGAAAAACTGTCCTTTTTTCCATTCATTTTCTTCTTGAAGTTTTCTAACCACCGTCTCAATATTAGTTGTGTTCCAGTTATCAATTTTTGAAAGTTCATTAATTGTTAGAGTAAGCTGCTCAGATACTTCTTCTTTATTTGATTTTTTTAGAAGCAATGCTTTCTCTTGGACAATATTTCGATAGAAGAAATCTGTTAGCTCTTCCATATCAGACAGTTTTTCTAATCTCTCACGAACTAAAGGAAGAATACTATCTAGTTTATCTTTGGGAAAATCTTCTGGAAGGAAATTTTTAACCTTTTCCTTTAATTCTGAAGGAGAAAGTTTTCTAATATACATCCCATTAATCCAATCGAGTTTTTTTATATCAAAAACTACTGATTTTGGACTAACATCGACAGGATCAAATCGTTCTATGTATTCACTAATATCCATGATTTCAATTTCATCGTCTCTAGCCCATCCTAAAATCATGAAAAAATTCAATAAAGCTTCAGGCAGATAGCCTCGATCTAAAAATGATTGCGCCGAGACAGTCCCTTTTCTCTTGCTCATTTTTCCTTTACCATCTGGGTTTAGAAATACTGGAATATGAGCATAAACAGGAAGATCCCAGCCAAAAGCTTCGTAAAGCAAGATGTGCTTTGGTGTAGAGCTAATCCATTCTTCTCCACGCATAATGTGGGTTATCTCCATCATGTGATCATCAATAACTACTGCCAAGTGATAAGTTGGATAGCCATCACTTTTCATTAGCACTTGATCATTGACCGAGTCGGAATTAACAACGATTTCACCTCTTATAAGATCGTTAAATTTTATTTCTTTATTAACAGGGACTTTTAATCTAATAACACTCTCTAGCTTTTGATCTAATTTCTCTTTTACTTCATCGGCCGAAAGATTTTTGCAGTGGCCATCGTATTTAGGGGGAGTTTTTTCTGCTTGTTGTCTTTCTCTTACTTCTTGAAGTCGTTCTCTGCTACAAAAACAATGGTAGGCCTTGCCGTCAGCGACCAATTTTTCAGCTCTTTCTTTATAGATATCCAATCTTTCTGATTGAATGTATGGTCCAAACGGACCGCCTACCTTTGGGCCTTCATCAAAATCTAATGAAAAATCATTAAGAATTTTTTGAATCGCTTCTACACCATCCTCAACTTCTCTAACTTTATCTGTATCTTCAATTCTAAGAATAAATTGACCTTTATGTCTTTTTGCAAAAGCATAATTTTTTAAAGATATGGAAAGACTGCCAACATGCATATCTCCAGTGGGGCTAGGTGCCATTCTTGTACGAACTTTCATGAGTTCTATTATAGCTGGAAGAACTGGATTTGGCTATTTTTGCACGTACTTTGGGTCTAACGCAGAGACATATCCTAAGAAACCATCTTCTTCGTTCTCAAAAACATAAATTGGTTGAAGATATTCTTGCTCTTCAAAGTCATCGTAGTATCCTAGGGATACTTTTCTAATAACCGCTTGGTCTGATTTTCCTTTAGTAGCAATATATCCCTCTCCAGCTTGAAGTATTTGCCATGCTGAACGAGAAGGTCTGAGTGGATAAGTGTGAACTTGATCATAATCTACATCGTTATGATTCATTTCTACCTCCACGATACTATCATTTCCATTCATTGATCCGGTTAGAATTGCTTTAATTGAGCCCTGATAACCTTCCGGACTATACATCTTATAGACTTGATCAATAGGTATTCTGTCTATATCAACTTGAATGAAGTCTGCGTCTGATTGAGATGCAGCTGGTGCTAGTTCACCACCGAGTGACTTTAGGTAAGTTACTTCAGCAGAAGACGAGGCAACATCGTCTGGTAGTAGCTCAGATTTTTCTAAAAATTTCTTTACTTGATCAACCGCGTCACGTCCAGATGGAGCTTGAGAATTAACCAAAAATTCTGGATGTGATAAGTAGTTGGTGGTAAATCTGAAGTTGAGGTTTCTAGTATTCATTTCCAAATTTGAAGCAATCGGCTTAGATTTAGTCCAGCGATATGTTTCTGTTCCCAATACTTCTGGTTCAAAGACAAAGTTATATTTTGAGGCAATATTTTTTGCATTTTGATCTGCAAGCAGATTAGCCGAAGCCTTTGGCATAAAATAAACCTTAGCTCTATCTCCAAATTCTGGAGTTGAACCAGATGCAGTTTCAAGCTTATAGCTACTTGGTTTCTCATCTTCTGTTCTTTTATCAAATCTTAGTGCAGGGAGTTTTCCAAATCCGACTGTTGGTGGAGGTGGAGGAGTAGGGTGGGTTGATCTCCAGTAAGCCATAAACCCATTAAGTAGAACACGGCCAATCATCATGCTAACCAATAGGATTGATCCGTATTTAACAGCTTGTCTGCCAAAATGAGTTGCAGCTGTCAGTGTTAGACTAGAATTTTCTTGAGTAGGCATATGCTGCTTTCAATGATAACAATATTTTTCAATTGTTTGAACTAGTAGTGTTATAATATGCTCAATGAAACTGAACATTTTAACCATTTTTCCAGAGTATTTTTCTTCACCATTTTCAACTTCAATAATTAAAAGAGCTGTTGAGGCATCTGCTGTTGAAATTAAGATTATTGATATTAGAAAATTTGCAGTTGATAAGCATAAGTTGACTGATGATCGTCCATTTGGTGGTGGACCAGGTATGGTTATGAAAATTGAGCCGATTGATTTAGCACTCGAAAGTTTGGGCTTAAAAAAGCAAAGCGCAAATTCAGGAAACGCTAATCCTGAAACCGCCAATCCTGAAACCGCCAACTCTAAAATCATTCTTACATCAGCAAAAGGAAAATTATTTGATCAAAACATTGCTAAAGATTATTCTAAGCTAGATGAGCTAACTATAATCTGTGGTCACTATGAGGGCGTTGATGAAAGAGTGGCAGAAAACTTAGTTGACGAAGAAATTAGGATTGGTGACTATGTTTTAACCGGTGGTGAGGCCGCAACTTTAGTCATATCCGATGCAGTTGTAAGGTTACTACCAAAAGTCTTGGGAAATGAAGAGAGCAATAAAAATGAGTCTCACTCTATTCCTGGAAAATTAGGGTTTCCTCAATACACTAGACCACAAAATTATAAAGGTTTAGAAGTTCCAGAAGTTTTATTAAACGGTGATCACCAAAAAGTTGCAAAGTGGAGAGAGAATAAAATTACTAATTAAATTGAATTTAAACTTTTGTGGTCGTAGGCAGTTCGCCTAAAATGCCCAAAAAAGTATAATTTCAATTTACAGCTCAGTTGATACTCTACAACTTCACCAACTTCATGGCCTCACTGACGCTTTTAAGTTCAAAATCAATTTCACTTTTTAATTTTTCAATACTCATGGCGGTATTTCTTTGATAAGGACGGTCCAGAGTTTTTAAGTATTCATCTAAATCGCCTTTTTTAACTTCTGTTTCAAAATTAAAGGTAGATTTTATTAGATTGGCAAAATCGAAGTCAGTCCATTTTTCTCCAGCCGAAGAGTTGTAAATTCCCTTTGATTTTGTTCTGATAACCCAGTCAATAACAAGAGCGAAATCGTCAATAAAGGTTGGACCAAAGTAATGGTTGGTGAATTGAGGATATAAACTGCCATCTTTAAGTCCGTTGGCAATTCTTCTTACTGCATCTGGACGCTCAAAGGTGTCCGATCTAAAAGGTTGATCAATTCTGAGTATTGTCCAATCAATATCACTTTGAGTAATAGCGGTTTCTGCTTCAGCTTTTGTTTGCCCATACCACTCAATAGGATTTAGCTGATCTGACTCTGTATAAAGCTCTTCTTTTTCACCATTAAAAACATAAGCCGTAGAAATATGTATCAGATGTTTTCCAAAGTTTTTACAGGCTTTAACAATATTTTCAGTGCCGTTGACATTAACTTTATATGCTGGTCCAAACTTATCACCTTTTTGTTTCCAGGCACCAGTAACATCGGTATAAGCTGCAAAGTGAACGATAAAATCAGCAGTAGAGTTCTTTAATGCATTAACAACACTAGATTCATCGGTAATATCAACTGGGTTTACAGGATCAGAGATGTCAAGAGTATCGAAAGAGTATTTATCTTCAAAAATTTCTGTAAGTTTTGAACCAACTAATCCATTAATTCCTGTTGCTAGAAGTGATTGTTTCATTTTTTCCTTTGTTTGCTATTAAAATTTTTCTGGAAACATTTCTCTAAGAGAAGTTCCGTCGACGTCTCGTTGGGATACGATCATCTTATTTTGTTCAATTGGCCATTGAATATTTATATCTTTGTCAAAAAGTGCGATAGCTCTGTCTCCAGAGACATCCCTTTCAGACCAAATTGCATCCACTGCATATATATAGTCTACTGGTCCTTTTACAGCGCAAAGTGAGTTGCCAATTCCACTAGAAACAAAGATTGAACCTTTGAGTGCCTTTTCATCTACACCCAAATAAAAGCTCTCATATTTAGAAAAAGTTGGAGAATCTGGTCTTAAATCAACTAGAACGCAGTAACAAAGCCCGGTGGTGACAGTCACAAGTTTATTCCAAGCTTCAGCATGAATGCCTCTAGCAATATTTTGATTTGACCTAGACTGGTTCATCTGTTTAATTTTAAATTCAGTTCCAGTAATTTCTTCAATCTCAGGAATTCTACTTAGTTCTGAGTAGAAGCCTCTTTCATCGGGAAATGACTTATGAGGAAGGTAGTACAGGCCAGCAATTGCTGTTTTATGAATTGTTGGACTTATTTTATTTTCCTCTGTTGGTACGAACGTTGCGTCAGTCATAGTTTTTAGCAAAAAAATCTTTACTGTCAATTTTTAAGGGTTTCCACCATTTTTGGTTTACTTTATACCACTCAATTGTTTTTTTTAGACCTTCTTCGAAACTAACCGTTGGTTTCCAACCAAGCTCTTCATTTATTTTTGACCAGTCGACACTATATCTTCTGTCGTGTCCAGCTCGATCTTTTACAAACTCAATTTTATCTTCACTTTCACCCATAAGCTTTATTATCATTTTTACGATTTCTATATTAGGAACATCTTCAGTTAATCCTCCGACAACATAGGTTTTTTGATTTTTGTCTGAGTGCAAAACTTTATCAATTGCTTCACAGTGATCTTGGACATAGAGCCAATCTCTAACTTGCAGTCCATCTCCATAAACTGGAATATTTTTACCTTCTATTAAATTGGTTATAGCTAAGGGAATTAACTTCTCTGGATATTGAAGCTCTCCATAATTGTTTGAACAGTTTGTAATACTGTAATTTAGTCCATATGTTTCTCCGTAAGCTCTTACTAAGTGATCTGAAGCTGCTTTACTTGCAGAGTAGGGGCTACGTGGATCGTAAGGAGTAATCTCACTGAATTTTGAGTTTGGATTACCCAGTTCCAGAGAACCAAAAACTTCATCAGTAGAGATGTGATGAAAATGACTAATCTTATTTTTAAGAGCTGACTCAAGTAGAACGTGGGTGCCGATGACATTTGTTTCTAAAAATATTCCAGGATCTAGAATTGATCTATCAACGTGTGATTCAGCAGCAAAGTGAACCACAACATCTACATCGTCCATAATTTTATCAACTAACTTACTATTAGTAATATTTCCTTCAACGAATGTATAGTTAGGATTATCCTCAACAGATTCCAAGCTCGAGAGATTCCCAGCGTATGTAAGCGAATCTAGGTTAATGATTTTACTTTCAGGATATTTTTTTAACCAGTAGATAATAAAATTGGATCCGATAAATCCTGCACCTCCAGTTACCAATAAAGTTGAGTTATTTTGCATAGTTTAGAGTATCTTATATTGTTTATAATGAATCATCAATAAATACTTGAGTTTGCTCCATTTTCAATTCATCTCTGGTTTGATTATACTCAGCCTCAAGCTTCTCATATTTTCTTTTTTCTGTAGATAAACTAGATTGATAGTATCCGGCCAAAAGACTAAGGATAAAAACTAAAATGACTAAAAATCTTGTCAAATTCTTCTGAGAAAATAATTTCATTAGTTTTGCTCCGTTGCTATTTTTTCTCCGTCTCTTTTAAACCTAGCTTACTTAAAACCTCATTTTTAAAATTATCTCTATCTCTTATTTCATAAACCCACTCGCCTTTATATTTGTAGACAGGAGGGTTTGTAATGACTCCATTTTTATCTTCAGGATAAATACTAAGCGAGTGACTACTAAAAGTAATATCATCTTTTACCGGTAAGATGGCTCTAATAGTAGCTATTCCTTCTTCAACAGAAAACTGTTTAGAGTAATTTTTATTATAATATTTATATAGTTCTGCTAAGGCTTTTTCATCTTTGATTAAATCAAAGTTCTGAAAATTTTCAACCAAGGAACTAATAACTAGTTGTTGTCTTTGAGCTCTGGCTAGATCGTCCCCTTGATCATCATCAGATTTCCTACTTCTGATAAACTGCAAAACACGTTCGCCATCCATAACTTGGGAGCCTTTTTCAAAAGTAATAGTTTGATAAAGTTTCTCTGGATCTTTTACAATAGTGACGTCCACATTTGATCTTGGAAATTGGTCATCAGAGAATCCTTGCTTTACATCAATTTTAATTCCTCCTAATATATCGATAATTTCAGCCAACGAATCTATCGACATGACAATAGTATGGTGAATGTTAACTCCAGTTAGGTTTTCTATGACCTCTTTAGGAAATCTTTCTGGTTCAGAAGGATACTTTTCTTCTCCATAGAAATAAAGTGCGTTAATTCTAGTAAGATACTCATCACTCCAGAGGTCTCTAGGTAGGGGAATGGTAGCTATTTTTCCAGAGTTGATGTCTAGTGAAAGTAACATCATAGTGTCGGTTAAAGCCGGGCTTCCAGGTCTAGTATCTAGGCTATCTACTCCCAAAATTAATATATTCTTTTTATGATCGGAGCTGGTGACTTCTGCATTCCAGCCAGCTTGAAATATGGTTCTTAGCTCTCCAATAGAGCTGTCAGCTAAATTAGCGAAGTTATTCAATTTGTTAAGTCCCCATATGCCAACTCCAACTGAGGTGATAACCAGCATAATTACAACAAATACAAGGCTTAACGCGGTAGCTTTTAGGAAAATTGATCCTGCTGTTGGGAGTTCTTTATTTTCTGTCATCAAGTTTTATTTTAGCATCTAAATAGTTTACAATTAAGCGTAATGTTTAAAAAACTGATTGTACTTTTAGTCTTGATGACTATTTTCTTCGCTTCTTCTTGGTCTTTTTTTAGAAGCGATTTTTTTTATGTTCACGATTTTACACATGGAGCAAGAATAGTTGAAATGCATAAAGCATTGACAGATGGTCATTTTCCAGTCAGATGGAGTAGTGATCTGGGGTTTGGTTATGGCATGCCTCTTTTTGAGTTTTATGCACCTCTTCCTTATTACGTTGGTGCTTTTTTCTATGCTATTGGTTTTTCATTAATTGATTCAATTAAGTTATTATTTTTAATTTCTAGTTTAGTGACGCTTATTGGAAGCTACAAACTTGGAAAAATCGTGCTTGGAAATTCTGGTGGATTACTAATTGCTGCGGCAATGACTCTAGCTCCTTATAGAGCTGTTAATTTATTTGTAAGAGGTGCTGTTAGTGAATTGTGGGGGATCATGGTGCTTCCATTTATTTTATATGGAATTATTCAAGTAATTAGAAAAAATAAAAAAGGCTGGCTTACTCTTTTATTTTCATTATTAGTGTTGTTGCTTAGCCATAATTTAACAACCCTAATCTTTTTACCACTAAGTTTAATCTTTGGAGGAGTTTATTTATTGCTTTATTCATCAAAAGAAAAAAATGGAAAAAAATTCTTTGTTAAAAACCTTGCAGTTTTAGCAGGAACTTATTTGTTGTCAATTTTAATTTCTAGTTTTTATCTACTGCCTGCATTTATGGAGAAATCTTTTACAAGATTAGAATCTGCGATTATTGGTGGAAATTATTTTGACTATAATCTTCACTTTTTATATATAAAACAATTTTTTGAGACCAACTGGAAGTACGGAGGATCATCTTGGGGCCCATATGATGATATGTCTTTCTATCTGGGAACTGGTCAGCTGATTGCTCTTGGATTAACGATGATACTTTTCGTGAAAAGTATTTTAAAAAACGCTGGTGGAAAAGGTAAGAAAATTATCAGCTCACTTAGTTCAAAAGATATTTTGTATCTATCGTCTTTATTTTTACTTGGATTATCGATGTTTATGTCCATTGGTAGATCAAAATTTATTTGGGATAGTTTAGGACTTTTATCTTTTATTCAGTTTCCGTGGAGATGGCTTTCTGCCTCAATAATATTTTTAAGTATAACGATTGGCTTCTTGGTTAAATTTACAAAAACCAAGTTTCATAGATATTTATTTTCTGGGGTAATAATATTAATAATTATTTTTTCTAACTGGAAGTTTTTTCAACCAGAAAAATTTGTAAATGATAATGGTGAGTTTTATTATAGTAGTGCAGAAAAAATTAGAGAAGAGATGAGTCAGACACTACCTGATTATATCCCTGCTCAAATGCAAGGCACCGTTCTTGAGCCAGTAGCTTATGAGGGAGATTTGCTGGGATGCGAGGTGTGGAGTAACTGTGATTTTGAGTTTAGTAAGTTAATAGATAAAACTCATAAAAAATCAGTAGAGGTTAATCTGCCCACCCAAGCTTCTCTAGAGTTTGCCGTTGCGAATTTTCCAGGATGGACAGCAGAAGTTGATGGAACAATAGTGAAAACTGGAGTTTCAGAGTTTGGAACTATTTTAGTTCCAGTTGAGCCCGGAAAACATAAAGTTAGCTTAGAGTTTAAAAACTCAGAAGTAAGGTCTGTTGCTGATGGAGTTTCACTGTTTGGTTTGGTGATTTTTCTTGGCATTTTCTTCTGGTATTATAAAAACAATGAATAACGAAGAAGAAATACAATCGCAAGATCTTCAAAAGATCAAAAAGAAATCTGTTTCTGGAGCTGTTTCATACTTTATTAGAACTTTGCTACTTCAAGGAATTGGGCTAGTCTCAGTATTTATATTAAGTTCCTATTTTTCACCAGAAGATTTTGGAATCTATGGTTTTGTGATTCAAATTATTGGGATTCTAATTTTCTTTTCCGATGTTGGATTAGCCGCTTCTTTAATTCAAAAAAAAACCCCTCCTTCAGTTAAAGACTACAGAACAGCTTTTACTGTGCAACAAATCCTAAGTTGGCTGATTATGGGAGTGATATTAATAATACTCTCAACAGGATTGGTTCAAGAAAAAACTGGAGAGACGGGAAAGTGGATCTTACTAGCTCTGGGAATCTCATTCCCACTGGCTACTTTCAAAACTATCCCTTCGGTTATTTTAGAAAGAAAACTTGATTTTTCTAAACTAATTATTCCTCAAATTTTTGAGCAGATTGTTTTTCATGGACTATTAATTTATATGGCCTTAAATGGCTATGGTTCGGTTGCTTATGCTTATGCCATTTTAGCTAGGTCAATAATCGGTGTAGTCATCATGTCAGCTATTCAGCCTTGGTCATTTGGTTTAGCAATGGATATCTCATCTTTGAAATCATTACTAGGGTATGGAGTTAAGTTTCAAGTTAATGATTTCTTGGCAAGAATTAAAGATCAGTTATTCTATTTAGTTTTGGCCATGGTTTTACCACTCAGAGAGTTTGGTTATATTCAATGGGCAAAGAATTGGTCTATGTATCCATATAATTTGACAGTTCAGAATATGATGGCAATTACATTCCCAGCTTTTTCGAGACTCCAAGGCCACAAACCAGCACTTAAAAAAGCAATAGAAAAATCTCTATTCTTTATTACCGCTGCAATCTTTCCAATTCTAGTTGGAATGAGTGTGTTCATTTTTCCATTCATCAGCTTAATACCAAAGTGGGGAAAATGGCAGCCAGCAGCTATAAGTTTAATTTTATTTAGTCTTAGTATTGCATGGAGCGCTATCTCGACTCCGTTAACAAACACTTTAAACGCTATTGGAAAAATTAACCTAACATTGAAGCTTATGGTTTTATGGACAACCTTAACTTGGATTTTGACCCCGGTAGGAATTTACTTTTTCGGATTTAATGGAGTTGCTATCTCGGCATTACTAATCTCATTTACATCAGTACTATCAGTTTATTATGTTAAGAAAACCGTTCCAATAAGTTTCTTCGATCAAGTATGGAGACAACTATTGGCCTCGATAGCCATGGCATTAGTTGGAGTTATTGGAATGAGGTATTGGTCCGGAGGATATCTCCAGTTTTCTGCAGGAGTCATATTGACGGGAATGACTTATATAGTTACTCTGATGCTAGTGGGTAAAGATAAAGTATTACAAGAAATCAGGAGCCTAAGATGAAACTTTCCGTCGTCATCAATACAAAGAATGCCGAAGAAACTTTGGAGGCAGCACTTAAATCTGCAAAATTTGCCGATGAAATAGTTGTTGTCGATGCTAAAAGTACTGATAATACAGTAAAAATTGCCAAGAAGTACACAACTTCAATCTTTATTTATCCTGAAGAGATTAATTATGTTGAACCTGCTAGAAACTTTGCTATTTCAAAAGCACAAGGAGATTGGATTTTTATTTTAGACGCAGATGAGGAAATTACTCAAGAACTAGAGAAAGTAATAAAAGGCATTCTAAAATCTAGTGGAAAAAATAAAGAAACAGCTGATTGTTATTATATTCCTCGAAGAAATATGATTTTTGGCAAATGGATAGAAAAAACTGGCTGGTGGCCAGATCATGTTTTAAGATTATTCAAGAAAGGTCATGTAGAGTGGTCAGATCAAATTCACTCAATTCCTATTACTAGCGGAGAGGTTCGGGAACTTCCAGCAGTAAAAGAGATCGCTATTGTTCATCACAACTATCAACACGTGGATCAATATATCAATAGAATGAATAAATATAGTAGTATTCAGGCTAAAGAAATTTCAGATTCAAAAGATACTGAGCTTGATTCGAGATTTATTTTTAAGAAATTTTATAGTGAGTTGCTGTCTAGGTTATTTGCTCAAAGAGGAATCAACGATGGCAGTCACGGACTCAGTCTCTCACTGCTTCAATCTATATCTGAGGCATCTGTTGCAATGAAAGTCTGGGACGAAAGAGGCTTTCCAGAAACAGATAAATTTCAAGAAGAAGAGCTAATAGAAGAAATTGCTCAATTTAAGAAAGAGTTGGCTTACTGGATTGCGGACTGGAAGGTAGAAAATAACACTGGATTTACGAAATTGCTTTGGAAGATTAGAAGAAAAATCTATCTCTGAATTGGACAAACCTATTCAAATATCTCACTAACTCTGTATAATGAGCAGAATGCATATATCTATAATTCTTGTTAACTATAATTCCGACGAATATACCCTAGATTGTCTAGACTCACTTCTTAAAATTAATACTCCTGGGTTTAAACATTCTGTGATCGTAGTTGATAACGCTTCTACAAAGCCACTGGTTTTACCAAGAAGACATCGTGTTCCAAGTATGGAGCTGATTCGCAGTGAATCTAACTTAGGCTTCACAGGTGGCAACAACATGGGTATTCATTACGCTATTGAAAAATATAATTCAGATTATGTTCTTTTATTAAACAATGACACCACCGTTGACCCTGACTTTCTAAAAGAATTGCTAGCTCATGCGGAAAAGCATCCTAAAGCAGGCGTAATTACTTCTAAAATATATTTTACAAAAGGAAGAGAGTTTCATATCGACTCTTATAAGAAAGAAGAGCTTGGAAAAGTTTTTTGGTATGCAGGAGGCTCAATAGATTGGGACAATTTAGTCGCTTTTCACAGAGGAGTTGATGAAGTCGATAGAGGTCATTTTGACAATCAGCTGGAATGTGACTTTGCAACAGGATGCAGTTTAATGATAAAAAGAGAAGTTCTTGAAAAAGTTGGAACTTTAGACAAGAAATACTTTCTGTATATGGAAGATGTTGATTACAGTGTTCGCGTTAAAAAAGCAGGCTACGAAATTCATTTTGTTCCAAAGTCAATTATTTGGCATAAAAATGCAGGTTCAACAGGAGGCTCAGGCTCTCCTCTTCAAGAATACTATCAAACTAGAAATACAATGCTGTTTACCTTCAAGCATGGAGGCTTAAAACAAATAATTACTGTTTTTAGATTAATGATAGGATTTTTACTAAATGGCAATAGCAGGCACAGACTCGCAGTTTATCACTTACTTACTGGCCGATTCGGAAAACAACCAATTATTTAAATCACATTAATATGACTAAGCCCACAATCTCAGCATTGATCATTGCCAAAAATGAAGAATCAATGATTGAGAACTGCATAAAATCTCTTTCTTGGTGCAACGAAATTATAGTTGTCGACAATGGTTCTACAGATAAAACACGAGAAATTGCCGAGAGTTATGGAGCTATCACCATTTCTCTTAAGCACAATTCTTTTTCAAGACTTCGTGAGGAAGCCTTAAAGCGGGCAGTATCAGAGTGGGTTATTTATATTGATGCAGATGAAAGAGTTTCTCCAACCTTGGCTAAAGAGATAATGGTAAATATTGAAACAGGTTCTGCTGAAGTGTTTAGATTATCAAGAGAAAACATTTATTTCGGAAAAAAGTTTAATTGGGGTGGATGGCAAGACGATGGAGTCGAAAGGGTATTTAAAAAGGAAAATATAAAGGGATGGAGCGGAGATATTCATGAAAGTCCAAAGTTTACTGGAAATATGATTGATCTAAAAACTAAGTTATTACATTTTACTCATAGAAATACAGTAAGTGGGCTACTTAAAACCGCAAATTGGACTCCAGTAGAAGCCAGTGAGCTGTTTAAGTCTGGTATTCCTCCAGTTACTTTTTTTACTTTGCTTAGAAAAGGCAGCATGGAGTTTTTTAGGAGAGCTTTGTTAAAAAAAGGTTATAAAGATGGAATTGAAGGTTTAATCGAAGCCATGATTCAAGGAATAAACAGAGTTCTAGTTTATATCCAGGTTTGGGAGTTACAACAAAATCCTTCTATTCAGGATAAATATAATAAAGAAGAAGAAAATTTGAAAAATCTTTGGAAAAAAGAACAAGGATTAAAATGAGAATTTGCTTTTACTCTCCTTATGTTCCCAAACATTTTGGTGGTGGCGAAAAGCACTTTTTTGACGTTGCAACTTTAGCAGCTACAAAACATCAAGTTTATATCGCAATAAATGAAAATGAAAAAAAAGATCTTAAGCAAATAAAGGCAGAGTATCAAAAGTTTTTTAATTATTCTCTAGATAATATTGAATTTATTCATTCCCCAATTCCAACAGGTAATTTTATAGAAAAGTTGCTTTGGACCAAACAGTTTGACTATTTTTATTATGCAACAGACGGAAGTTTATTTTTTAGTTTGGCAAAGAAAAATAATCTTCATATTCAGATACCATTTGCCGACAAAAAATCTTCTTTGATTGACAGACTAAAATTAAAAAATTGGGGCATTAAAAATACCAACTCTATTTTTACAAAAAATATTATTGAAAAAAACTGGAACACGAAAATTGATTTTGTTCACAATCCAAAAGTTAGCTTTGATGAAATTTTGTCTTCCAAAAATGAAAAAATACTAAAGAAAGAGAAAATAATTCTAAATGTTGGCCGTTTTTTTAGGCAGCTTCATAGTAAGAGGCAAGATGTCTTAGTTGAGATTTTTAAAGAACTAGTTGCACAGCACCCAAAACTTCTTAAAGGTTGGAAGCTAGTCTTAGTAGGGAGTGTAGAAGATAATGATTATTTCCAAGAAGTAAAAAAAATGGCTGAAGACTTCCCTATCGAGTTCCGTACAGATATTTCACGTGAAAAACTAATAGAATATTATCAAAAAGCAAAAATTTATTGGCATGCAACTGGATATGAAGTTGATGAAGATGTTGCTCCGGAAAAAATGGAACATTTTGGTATCACGACAATTGAAGCTATGGCCGCTGGATGTACTCCGATCGTTTTGGGTAAAGGTGGGCAGTTGGAAATCATGGGAAGCGAGCTCTCGGAATTACTATGGCAAACTAAAGATCAATGTATAGATAGAACTATTAGGGTCATTAATGGTACGCTTGATAACGAGGAAATAGATAAAAAGGTTTTAAAAAGAGTTAAAAAATTTGACGACCAGGTGTTTGCTGAAAAGTTTTGGCAGATGCTCTAACATTATTTTGAAAGGTGAAGAGAGATATGAAAGAAAAAGTTTCAGTAGTAATACCAAATTATAATGGACAAAATTTGCTAAAGAAATTTTTGCCCTCTGTAATATCATCTCTAAGAGACGGCGATGAGTTAATCATTTCTGATGATTACAGCACAGATCATTCTGTAAGTTGGCTAATAAAAGAATTCAAACTTAAGCTAATAAAAAAATCTTTTCATAAGGGTGAGTTGCCAAACAAGTACAACCCAGATTTACGTAAGGTTAGCTTCAAGATGTATTCAAATGATGTTTCATTTAATGATGTTAAGGGAAATAAAAAAAAGAAAATTACAATCTTGTTAATTTCTCAGTTAGTAAACTTGAGATTTGGAGCTACGGCTAATCTAGGAGTTGCTATGGCTGGAAGCAACAAAATCTTTTTATTAAATAGTGATGTTAAGACAACAAGGGATGTTGTAGACCAATTGCTAACTAATTTTTCGGATAATACGGTATTTGCAGTTGGTTGCTTGGAGTATGAGCGAACTAAATCAGGAGATAAGTCTGGCAAAAATAAACTCTGGTTTTCACAAGGATTGTTTAAGCATGGTAAGGCAGAGAACTTTAAATCCGGAGATACAGCTTGGGCAAGTGGAGGATCTGGAATGTTTGATAGATCTAAGTGGCTTGAGATTGGTGGATTTGACAAACTCTTTTACCCAGCTTATTGGGAAGACATTGATCTGTCATTTAGAGCTTTAAAACAGGGTTGGAAAGTTCTTTTTGATGAGAAAGCTGTTGTTTATCATATTCATGAAACAACAAACATTGATGAATTTGGAAAAGATAAGATTAATGTGATGAGTTGGAATAATGGACTAAAATTTGCAGTTAAAAATGGAAATTGGTGGCAATCTATAATGATTTGGCTTTGGAGTCCTTACTGGGACTATAAATACAAATCTAGTATGGAAAAATCTTCTCAATGATAAAAAAGTTTGCTCTTTTTTATTTGTTTGGACTTATATTTTTAAAATTGTTTTCATTTGATGTCCACGCCCTAGAACTTTTAAAGAACAAAGAAGTAGAATCTAATTACAAGAAAATAATTCTGGTAATAAACCAAGTTAGAGGATCTGAGTGTTGCGATGAGGGTTCTGAAAAATATTTTTTACAGCAAATTGACTCGTTAAAGGAAAATAATTTAAAAGGAAATTTTGCTTTGCGCTACGACGCTTTATTAAATCCCGGATATACAAATATACTGAGAAATTTAGCTGCTGAGCAGGTCGATAGCGATGGGCGGTTTGATGGTGCTGGCCAATTAGAGAGCACCGACCAAGTCGATGGCACCGACCAATTCGAGTTGGGCGCTTTTTTAGAGATTACACCCAAGCTAGCTCAAGATGCTGGTGTACTTTATAAAGGAGATATCACTGATTGGTACAAGGCTCAGAATGTTTATACTGTGGGTTATGAGTTTCAAGATAGAAAAAAGATTATTGACAGGTACATGGAAGAATTTTTTGTATCTTTTGGGGTTTATCCAAAGTTTTCTACAGCTTGGATTATGGATACAGATTCAGTTAATTACATGAACGAGAAATATGGGATTTATACTCATCAGATTACAAGAGAACAATGGGGAACTGATAGCTACACGATGTCTGGAGGCCCAGTGCATTATCCATATTTTGCTAGTAAGAATTGGCTTTTTGTAAAAGGTGAGAGCACAAATAATGGTCAGGCTGAAGTTGGAGGTGGCCAAAACCTAGACCAAAATCAGAAACAAACATTGGTTTTACGTCAAACCGGCTCTGATCCCCTATTTAACTATGGTGATAACACTAACTCGTTCACTACCCAACCCAATGATTATGCGATTGGAAATCGAGGTTTTGATTATTTTAAAAATCTTAAAAATCAATTAATAAATCAGCAACAAAATAACTATGGATTTTTATTATTAGGTTTAGAAAATTCCATGGCCGAAAAATATCAGGATGAATACTCAAAGCAAATAAATTCTATAAAAGATGATGGCGAAGTAGTATCCATGACTGTTTCCGAGTTTAACCAATTCGCCAAAGATAATGTTCAAAGCGTAGTTGGTCTTGTAGGGAATGATCTTGTGAATAACTCCGATGAAAAATCATTTTGGATTAATGCAAAAAATTATCGGGCAAGATTTATTTATAAAGATGGCAAACTTTTTCTTTCTGACTTAAGATCAACAAATGAAGAACTAGAAGATCCATACAATAATTATGTTGCTCAGGATTTAGCATTTTGGGTGACGCCATTTATTTTTAATGCTTCTCAGCAGTATTCTACCAGTGAGCCAATCAATCTTTCATTTAAAGAAAATTTTTTACATAATTTGAGAAAAAGGGTTTTACCTGAATATCAAAAAGTAAATTTTGAAGCCAAATCTTCCCGTAATGATTTCTCAACATTTTTTGATGGAATGCAAATTTCTGAAAACGTAAAAGAAATGTTGGGATTTTCTAGAAATGAAAATGGACAGCTGCTGCTTACTTGGATTGATGAAAGTGAGAAAAAAAATGAAGTCCTTTTTGATGATGAGCAGATAACTACAAATTTTGTTATCACTGCAAAAGATTTGAGCTTGGAACAAAGCGACTTTCTAATTGTCAATAAAACCTGGAAAGGTTTTGAAGTTATTTTTAAAAATACCTCACTTTCGTTTTCTACCAACTGCTCTTTGACAGGATGCAAACTTTCATTTGGTTCATTAGACAACGAAGCCTTTAGCAATTTAAGAGAAGACTACTATCCGTACTTCTTTCCAGAAATTACCGATCGAGTAATTGATAATATTAAATCTGTTTTCTATGCTCATAACAGATATGCGGTTGTAGGAAAAAATCCAGTCAGGTTTGTTTTTATTCCTAAAGATGAAAAAGGTTTCGCTACCAATTATCAAGGAGAGCCTGAGATTATTGTGATTCCAGAATTAGTAGAGATTGATTTGCGAGATAAACAAATTGACGGAACAACTATTTTTAATGTAAATAGTGCTACGGTAGGGAAATATGAAGTCCGGTTCATGGTAAATGACCTGATTGATAAGGAAGAGACTATATATTTCGCTCCAGATTGTAAGAATAACCTTGCATACTGCATGCTTCATCCAGTAGAATCAATGTGGTATCTATCAAGTATGTTTTATACGAAGCTTAGAAATTTTTAATGAAAAATATATTAAAACACAAATGGTTTATTTTTTTGTTTATTTTAGCTGCGGTTTTACGATTTTTATATATTCAGGATGGCGTAATTCCATTTGGATTTGATCATGGTAAAGATGCCATTGCAGTTTTAGACATCATCGTGACTTTTAAACCAAAATTTATTGGTCCATGGACAAGCATTCCAGGATTATACTTTGGTCCTGCTTGGTACTATATGCTTTTGCCATTTTATTATTTTGGAAATTTCGATCCTTATTGGACAGCATTTTTAATGTCACTATTGGTGCTCTTTCAAATGTATCTTGCGTATAAATATTTCAATATTGAATCTAGCGTGTTAGTAGGATTTTCAAATTATTGGATTAGTATGTCTCGAAGTGCATGGAATCCCTTCCCTATGACTTTGCTAACATTAGTTATATTAATTTTACTAAAAAAACAATTATCAGAAAAAAAAGTTAATAGCAAATTAATCTTTCTTCTTTTTTTTGTAGCTGCATTTGGTTTTCATTTTTCATCGGCGTTTGCAATCTTTTATCCATTAATAATCATTGCTATTTTGTTATTTTTTAAATTTAAACCAAACTTAAAGGCATTTGTTGCTTCTGTAATAGGTTTTATTTTGCCATTTATTCCCCAAATTTTATTTGAATTAAAAAATAATTTTGTGGAGTCAAAAGCTATTATCAATTATTTTTCAAACGGTGAAGGACATGAGTTTAACTTAGAAAAAGTTAAGCTTGTTTTAAATACTACGATTGGCGAATTTAAATTAATTGCATTTGAGCTTCCAAATCAGCTTAAAGAATATTCATTAATAGTTTTTGCATTATTATTGATAGTCAGCCTTTTTGTAGTTTTAAAAAAGAATAAAAAAGAAATTTCAATTAAAGATTTATTTTTTATCTCGATAATTTTTATAACTATACCAGTGTTTGGTTTTTTCTTTTTGCACTTTAATGTTTGGTATGTATTACCACTAATTCCAGTAGTAACAATTTTGGTTGGAACAATATTTCATCAATCATCGAAACTCATATCTTTTGTATTTATGTCTTTAATGGTTCTATCGGCATTTTTTAGATTGTCCTATTATCTTAATGTAGAAAAAGAAATATTTATTTCAGATTCTGTTTTTTTGCCTGTTAAAAATGAGGTAATTGCATATATTCGTAGTAGCGCTGGATTAAACTCATTTTCAGTATATACATTTGTTTCAGATATTTATGATTTTCAATATCAATATTTATTTTTAGTTCAAGGACTTCAGGGCGAAGAATTACCACTTGATTTTGCTTATGAACCAGGTGTTCCTTCTTATATTAGAGAAAAAGAGAATATTCTACAAGCAATTGATTCAAAATATGGATTAAGATGGAAAGGTACTCCAAAAGTAATATATTATATAGTTAATGGTGAAACCGATTCCGAACTTTTAAATAATTGGTGGGGACGTCAAAAATTTGGGGAGATAGTTGATGAGAAACAGTTTGGAGATAAAGTTACTGTCTACACAGCTGTGCCAAAAAATGAAATGATGGGAATTTAAATTATTATGAATTTATTACTAAAGAAACATTGGTGGATTTTATCGGTCGTTCTAGTTCTATTACTTGCCGTGTTTTTACGTTTTCACAAACTAGGAATTGTTCCACATGGTATGTTTTGGGATGAGGCAGCAGTTGGTTACAATGGATACTCAATAGTTACAACAAGAAGAGATGAGTGGCTACAAAAGTTTCCAGTAAGTTTTCAATCCTTTGGAGATTATAAAGCTCCCTTGGGAATCTATATCAATGGTATTTTTACATACTTTTTTGGTATGAATTTATGGGCTGTAAGACTGCCTTTTGCGTTATCAGCTATAGCCGGAATCTTAGGATCAATACTATTGGCTTTTGAAGTGTTTGAAAAAAATAAATATAGACAATACTACTCTTTACTAGTTGGTTTCTTAATAACTACTTCTCCATGGCATTTTCAGTATTCGAGAACAGGATTTGATAGCGGGCTGGCATTAACTTTAGTGATCTGGGGATTATTATTTTTTATTAAGGCATTAAAAAGTGACTTTAAGAAGATATGGTACTCCCTTGCTGTCTCAGTCTGTTTTTCTCTGGGAGTTTATGCTTATCATAGTTCAAAAGTAGTTATTCCTTTATTACTAGTTTTATTTTTTGTCATATTTTTCAAAAAGATTTGGAAAAATGCTAGAAGAACTGTATTGCCAGGAATTGTTTTTGTTGGCTTGATAATTCCATTATTAAAAGATTCAATTTTGGGAGAAGGCTTAGCTCGTGCACAGGTAACTATTTTTTCAGAGCCAATTACTATATATGAAAAAATAATCCTTATATTAAAAAATTATGCTTCTCATTTCTCACCCAACTTTTTGCTCTTAGGAGAATCAACTACCTTGCGTCATAGCACTGGTTATATGGGAGTTTTGCTAGGAACTACATTTTTACTTGTGATTTTAGGGTTTATTTCATTTATAAAAAATAGAAAAGACAAATACTATCAAATATTCTTTTGCTTGATTTTCATTGGATTATTACCAGCTTGCATAGCTTTTGAAATTCCACATAGCAGCAGGTCTTCTTTAGCACTCCCTGGATTTATTTTTATAGCCATATATGGATTAGATTACTTAATAAAAAAAATAAGTAAATCAAAGATTAATATGAAAGTGCATGGTTCTTATGGAGAAAAAAATATAATAGTAAAATCTGTAGTGGGAGTAATATTAATGGCTCATGTTATTTTATCAATTTCCTTTTTTAATTATTACTTTTCGACCTATGCAAAAGAGTCAGCCGATAGTTTTCAGGATGGCTATCTTGAAGCATTTGAAATCGCTCAAAAATATGAAAAAGGTCTAGAAGGATATCCTGAAGTAGATAAAATAATTTTCACCTCTGATTATGGTCAGCCATATATATATGCATTGTTTGTTAGAAAAACAAACCCTGTTTGGTATAGAGGGGGTTCGCTGATTAAATATGAGTTTACAGAGAAAATTGATATCAACGATCTAACAAGAAATAACTCGCTTGTAGTTGGAAGCAATGCAGATGAGCTACCAATCGAAAATGCTGATCACGTTATTTATGGATCTGATGGAAAAATGAGATTTCAGATTTTTAGAACAGAACAAAATCAATTATGATGATTATTGCTATATTAATATTTTCATATTTTGGTTTTGGTTTATTTTTACTTTCTAAAACAAAATTAAAGCTTTCAGCTCTTGAAACCGGAGTATTGGCAATTTTATTAAGTATCTCATTACTTTCTAGCTTGATAGGCTTATTGGGTCAATTCATCGGTATTGATAGTTATTATTTGTTGTTAGTTGCACTAGTAATTGGATTAACCCAATACAAAAAAATATTTGTTCTCTTTAAAACTTTTTATAAATCATTTTGGAAAAATAAGGTTGGAAGCATCTTCATTTTGATTTGCATAGCTATTTTTTCAAGCACTATGATTTTTAGCAGAATCACTAAAGATGGATCATTATTATTACAGGAGGTTCATGATAGCGTCTGGCACATTTCATTGATTGAAAATTTACAGCAATCAATTCCTCCTCTTCATCCTTCAACTTCTTCTGTCACTTTAAATAATTATCATTATTTTTACGATATCTTTTTAGCGGGTATTGCGAAATTTTCAAGTATTTCTCCATTTGTTTTATACTATCAATTTTCAGTGATATTTTTGGCAATAATATTGATACTGTCGGCATACATACTAGGTAATAAACTAAATGGGAAACTTTCTGGATACTTGCTAATAGGTGCAACTATTTTCGTAGGAAGCTTTGCTTATTTAATTCCAATATTTAACCCGGGTCAGATGTGGCACGAATCAAGTTTTTGGGTTAGCCAAACATTGGTTATGATTGTTAATCCGCAAATAATTTATACCCTAGTTATTAGTTATGTTTTTATATTTCTTCTTCAATTGGCTTTTGAATCAAATCCTAAGAAACTAGAATATTTACCATTACACGGATTATTAATAATATTTGCCGCAACTAGTATTGGTTTTAAAAGCTATGCTTGGGTGATCTTGACCGCTATTTACGGGGTATTCTTACTAGTAGAACTAATTAGGTATAAATCATTAAAAACGATTTTTGTAGGGTTATTTTATTTGTTAATTTCTGCACCACTAGTTTGGTTAATAACAAAGTTTAAGGGTAATTCCTTTTTTTATGAACCAATGTGGTTCACCAATTCGATGATTGAAAGTCCAGACAGAGTTAATTACTTAGAATGGAAGTTTTTGCAAGATCATTATATTTTCAAAAAAAACTGGATCAGATTTTATGAAATTGAAATTAAAAAAGTAGCCATTTTTTTCCTTGGAAATTTAGGGGTTAGATCAATATTTATTTTCTTACCAATATTAACCTACTTTAGAAAATTCAAGTCTTCTTCTGCCATAATCCCTTACGTTCTTTTTGGATTTTTGTTTAGTTCTATTTTTCCTTTATTATTCTTACAAAGCGGAACGGTATGGAACTCAATTCAGTTTTGGTATTATGCATTGATTTTTGCAAATGTATTGGCAGTAATATTTCTATCTGAGATATTAAAGAAAAAACCAAAGATTGTAGTTGGCATAATTATTTCAATTTTGTTTGCGATCTCAATTCCTACTAGTATTAAAACTATTTATGATAAGAATGTTAGACCAGAGTTATTTGAAGAAAAAGAAGTTTCTTTTCTAAAATCTATTGACACAAAAAATATTATTCTGATTTGTCCTGACGATACAATGACATATAAAACTTCAATTATAAAGTCATTGACTCCAGCTGACGTATATTTGGCAAATCCGTCGCAGCTTGAGTTGGTTGGCAGTGATTTATCAATAAAAGAAAACTATGAGTATATCGTAGATAAAACTGATTCTGGAGAAGTGATTCAACTGATTAATAACAATAAAATAACAACTGTTTTGTGTCGCGATAAAGGATTTACTGAAAAGTTTTCAAAGATGCTAAATATGGATCCAGAACAAATTGGATCTTTGTACGTTTTTCAGCTCTAAGAATATTTAAATTTTCGCTTTATATAAGTCAAGAAAGCAATAGACATAACTGTCCCCAAAATAGTGATTGAATTTCCAACTAATCTAGTTTGAGTAGGTTTGTATGCAACAATAACTTCATGCACACCTGGAGGAACTCTATAAGTAATAACACCTCTGTATGAACTATCTTGAAACTCAAATGATATTGGTTTGTTGTCTAAAAGCACTCCCCATCCAGAAAAATAGAAAGTATAATCTACAACTCTCACTGGAGTTTGTGCGTTGATTTTATATTTTCTACTAGCGTTTTTAAATTCTATTGATTCAATTTCTCCATCACCTTCAATAATTTCAGCTTGAGTGGTTCTAATTGGATAATCCTCGCTGTTGCTTGTCCAGATAGGATTCATATTAACACTATGCAAATTAGCTATGTTAAACTCGTAATCACGCTCAGGCTGAACAATATAATTTTTTCCATAAAATTCTGGCAATCTAGTCCAAAGTATAATTAAAATTAAAAACAATAAAAACAATTTATTCTTGAGTTTTGGAATTGTAAGAGTCATAAACACAAAAAGACCTGGAATTAAAAATTGTAAAACATTTAGAAATCTCCAGGGATATTGAATTTTATTAAAAACTGGAAGTGAATATAGCAAGATTGAAATAGGCAACATTAAGGCAATTGAAACTGCGGACATTAACACCCAAGTTATTAATTGATTCTTGTGTTTGGGATTAATAAATTTTTTGAAAAACACTTGTTTTGATAGGAGTACTGTTGAAATGGCAGAAATAAAGATACTAAACTCAAATAAACCAAGTTTAATATAGTTGCCTCTAGGGCCTGGATGAGTTAAGGTATAAAACCAAGTAGGATCATATAGTTGTTTTACTATTAGAAATCTATCTAGTTTTACTTCATCAGTTAACAATGTTTGATAGAAATATTTCATTTCTAATACTAGGGGAATTAAATAGTATGAAGCTGAAATTACCCCAAGGCCAACACTGATAACTGTTAATGTTAATTGTTTTCTCCAAGTTTCTTTATTTAGACCAGAAAGAAAATAAATAGAAAGAGGAATTGAAAAAACCAGTAACATCATTGGATGTGTCAAGGAGATCCCCAAAGTACCTAAAAGTAATAAAGAGCAAGCCTTAAAATAGTTTTTTTGATTAAGATTCCAAACACCTAAAAAAAGTAAAGGTAAAAAAATAGTACTCATAATTTCTGGGAGTCCACCTCGTGTAAAAATATTTAGAGCTCTATATGGAAAAAATATTGAAAAAACAGTTGCTGTGAAAGACACTAACTCGTCCGAGTATTTTCTAAAAAACTTATAAAATAAAAGACTGCTCAAGATTATAGAAATTGTTATTAATACAATAAATGCAGATTCTGTAGGCATCCCTAAGAGTATTAGCAATGCTCCTGCATATGCAGGAAGTTGGTGTGCGAACAATGGAAGTGGTAGTCCATAGTTGGCAAAATTATTTGACCAGGTAACTGGAAACTCACCATCTCTCAGGCTTTGAGCAAATTGATTCATGGTAGACATATGAACATGACCATCGAATGTTATTGGGTGTCCAGGGCGAATAATCAGATCAGAAACACTAATGGCTCCAATTAAGACTATGAATAATATCAAAATTGATTTTGTAGTAAATTTCATAACTAAAGTATACCCTAAATAAGTGCTACAATAAATTTATGATTCGAGATATATCAACTAAGCAGTTTTTGATTATTTTTTCAATATTTTTGTTATTTATATTAGTCATTAGGCACCCAGATTTCTATGCGAAGTACTTTCCTCAATCCAGACAAAAAATGTTTAATCAATTTCAAAGCAAGTTACTGAACAACCAGTTTGATCCAGAAGATTATTGGCAATTTAGAGAAAGATTTAGTCCAGGAAGCTTTACTAGAGATGAAGAAAATACTAGTTTTTTTGCAAATTTTAGAATTACTTCTATAAAAGATGACCTTACTCCATTGCTTTATTATAAATCTGATTATTTTAATAGTTTAGACGCACTTGTTTCAGGAGTTCCTGGAGATGTTATTAAAAAGGAGAAGAACGAATTGGTTGGTGAAGTTATTTTTGAAGATAGCTCAAAAATATTAATTAAAGAGAACAGCTCAGATTATATTTTTGTATTTGTACTTTCCACAGATGAAATGCAAAGGGTAAATGGAATGTTTGATTACATTCCGTCCGAGAAAGAATTTCTCAAGGAGAAAAGTTGGTATAACATCACATATTTAAGTCTAAAATAGTTGGCTAATTGGGTTCAACAAATTTCGATATCCAAGTACTGCAAAATTCCTTGTCACTTTGATTGTTAAAATCAAATTGATTAGATTGATGAATGCGCAGATATGGATTTAATTCCTGATTTAAACACAGAGTATCATTATAGATATTAAAGACTGTTCCTGCGTCATCAATATCTTTTATCTGAAGGTTATTTCTATTATCAAGATCACTATTGATTGGATCGAATGCTAGATTGCTTTTTTCGCCCTCAACACACTCATCTGTGTCCCAACGAATCAATACTGTCCCACTGGCTTCATTAATATTTTTTGGCACACAGGTGTGTAAGAATTTTACATTATTTATTTTATAATTTTTAGTTTGGAACATGTTCTGAACATCATGAATATTGTTTTTATTTAGGTAATCTGTATAGAACAAATATGAGGTAACCGAGAACTCTGGCTCTAAGGTAAGAATAGTTACTTCTTGGTTTGGGGGAAGTCTTCTTAGATATTCAGTTAGTACTCGGTCGGAAAAGTACTGTCGTTTTGATGAAAATAATGGATATCTGATAAAGTATAAATAAGAAAAATACAAAATACTTAGTAGATAGATAAAGTACAAAAAATACCTACCGTACTTTGGAACAAAGCTATTGATATAAGATATGCCCATTGCAGCAAGAATAATCAGCAACGGTATGTTTAGTGAAGATCGATAAAAATATGCTTTTTCAGCTGAAATTAAGCTAGGGATTACGGCTGAAGCTAGCCCAAATAATAAAGTGATCATTAATCCATATCTTTTTTTATCAAGTAAATATGCGAATCCAAATAAGATTAGTATTGAATCGATTACGTAGAAAATTCCATGGTTCCAAACAGTAAATGGCGCATGGTCTTCCTGACCAGATAAGAATAAATATTGGAATCCGTACGTTTCGATAAATTTTTCAAAAATTTTACCTGTCCAGACGCTGTATTTATTTATAAGTATAGAGTTGAGTGGTGAATCTAGGCTCAACCTTCTATTAGTGTTTACAATAGAGGCAATTCCAGGAGAATCTGGAGTATAGAATGTCTTGAGACGATTCTTGCTTTCATGATTTGGAAGTTGCAGAAGAGTATAAATAAGAAATAAGGTAATAGAAAAAATAAAAACAATTAATGAAGGTAGAATTTTAAAAAATTGAGATTTTTTCACTAAGTTTTTTATATTTTTTGAAAATGATAAGTATGGAGCAACTGAATACAAGCAAAAAATAAATACCCAGAAAATAAAGACTAATTTATGACCTTGGTAGTTATAAAAACCAAAGAAAAGCACAGGCACAGACCATAATTTTTGCCAGTTTTTAAGTTTCAAAATTAGATACCCGCCTAGAATATAAAAAATGAAACTGACAGAGGCATCAATAGACATTCTGCCACCTTGCCATATCCACGGATTAAATAGTGAAATAATCCAAGCCCACATTTGAACAGATTTGGACTTAGTAAACTCATAGGCAATTCCAGCAATAAAGAAAGGTACCAGCAAGCTTATGATGATAAATGGTAATTTTCCAGCTAAGACATTATTCAAAGGTAATTTATAAAAAGGATATATAAACTGTGTGGTTACTTCATCAAGAGCAGTAATTAAAGGGCTTACTGGAGAAAATGAAAGTGGGTCCCAAGTTCCCACAATATCTGAACCAGACAAGTTCATAGATATGGCACTAATTAAGTATCCCATTTCATCTTGGTGTATAAAGGTTGGAACTTTTTGAATATTATAGAACCTTGTAAAGACAGCAACTATGAATATGGAGGTAAGCAATATTAATTTGTTTGTTATTTTAAAGTTTTTTATTTTTATCATAATATTTAACTATCGTAACACTTCCGATTAATATTAGTAATGTTGTAAACGAAACTATCTCGGTTAATCTTCTAAGTTTTGTGTAACCTGTAAAAACTATAGTTACCTTTGTTTTTTTATCAGGAACTTTTACTGCTAGTACTCCCTCATATTCTGGGACATTGTCAACAAAATCTAGTTTTTCTTCATCGAGATAAGCCTCCCAGCCAGGGTAAAATAGGCGTTTTTGTAGAGCGACGATCTCTTGGTTAGGATTAACCTCATACGAAATAGTTCTACCGTCAAATTTTAGTATTGTTGGATTGAGTTCTGCCAATGGACGCACATAAGTATTTAAATTATCAGATGTTAGTAAAGCAGATTCACTTGCATTAACATACATTAATTCTTCAGTAAAATAATAAGGCAAGTTTGACCAAATCGGTTGGTGCTCATCAAAACTAGAGCCAGTTTCAAATGTAGGATGATACCAATCAAAATCTGTTCTTGTTGAAGTTCCTTTATTGGCGACATAACTTGTTACAGAAAAGACTAACCCTAGAGTCACAACTACTGCCCCAATTTTCTTCTTATTATTTGAAATGTTTTTTTCTAGTACAAAATTTATTAAAATAATAATAGAAGCAACTGCAATGAGCCATAAAAATCTCCATGGATACTGAAGGTATTGTAAAAATATTAATTTATCCCATAAGAACTGGGAGTAACTAGATAGAAAAAAAGCAGAACTAAAAAAGAAAACAATCCAGATGATTATTTTCTTTGAATATTTTAGCAAATAGATACTCATCAATACTGCAAACAGTGAAACGCTACCAATCTGAATTACATTTAAAAAATAATCACTACTAAAAAAATCTTTTCTTACATCAAAAATCGAGACAAAAGAAACAAACTGAGCGAGATATTGAGTTAGAGAGCCACTTTTTTGATAGGTAACCATCCATTGTTCGAAGTATGCAGGAATCCAATACCAGCTGCTTATTAATAAACCTAAAAATCCAGCATAAATAATTGGCAGAACTTTTTTGAAGCTAAACTTTTTAAAAAGTTCTGAAGATATAAAAAATATGGTTAATGGGACTAGCAAAATCATTGAAGGTAAATGAGATAGTACAAGTAAGGCAGTGGTAAAAATGACTAACAGGAAATAATTTCGGTTATTTTTAATTAATATTTTTTTAACTCCAAGTAAGAAAAAAGGGACAAGGGCATAGAAGATTAATTCTCCAACAGCTCCTCGCCAATATACATTTAATACTGTGTATGGATTTAGAATATAAAATAATGATAGCAACAGGCTCCACTTCTCGGATTTTAAGTATGATTTGGAAAAAAAATAACAGCCAATTGCTCCAAGTAAAATAGAAAATAAAACAGTAATGTTGAGACTTTCTTGGACAGTAAAACCAGATGCATGGATTAAGGATCCTAAAACATAAGGTGTGTGATACATGTAATTAAACGATGGATATCCATAGCTTTGATTTAAATTAGGCCCCCATCTTACGGGAAACTGTCCTTGTTTTACTGCTAAGTAATAGTTTGCAATTCTTACTGCGTGATGTTTATAATCATCACTTTCGTAGACTACATTTTTTAATAGAGATCTATTCAAGAAAGTAAGAAGAAAAACAATTAACGTAATGCTGATGAAAGAATTTCTATACTTATTTAGCGAGCTGTATAAGTTCATAAACTTTCTTGCCATCTTGATAAGTTATACTTTTAACAACTTCTAAGTCAAAAAACTTTGTATTTTTTAAATAGCACTCTGTTTCAGCAATATATAAAATCCTAGGTTTTATTTTTGTAAAATCACAGGCTCTAATAAATGTATATTTACCCAGACTATAGTTTTCAGCGTCTCTGGCGTGAGGATGACTCTGAAGCTCTTCAATCGATATTAAATCTTCAGATACTAGGTATGCATACATCGGTGTTAAATTATTTGCAATATAAATTTCATCGTAGTATGGTTCTATTTGTTTTATATCTTTAGCAATGTCTGTATAAGGATTATTCCTAAACCATGGTTTATCAAAACGAGATTGGATGTGGTACTGTATTTCAAAAAATAATAAATGCCAACTGTATGCAACGACTAGAACGATCATAATTAAGTTCTTTATGAATATTTTTTTTGTTTTAAGCAAACTCAAAATTCCTAGAGCAATAAAGTAAACAAAGCCAATGATCATCGGGAAAGATCTAATCATGCTAGGAGTTTCTTCAGTAGTCAAGCTGGATGGAATAGGGCTTAATAGTAAAATCCCCACAAACAAAAACAATTCTTTTCTTTTATCTTTAATTCCAAAATATAGTCCCATTAAAAATAGTGGTATTTCAATCAAGTATAGGAGTCCGTGATTTGGAACTATATATCTAGAAGGTTTTCCGCCAGATAAGAATAGAAAGTCAGGAGAAAAATAAGCAAGATACTCGGTAATGATCGCGGTTGAGTATGACTGAATTTTGTTATGGAAGATACTGATTATGCTATTTGGAAG